>MDTD01017237.1_pt1 | contig 13923 bp, 13 predicted proteins | sample 811221 | NCBI WGS metagenome assembly MDTD01 (sample SAMN05326646, study PRJNA326480) | marine metagenome | isolation source: seawater | place: Pacific Ocean: South West | collected 2011
ATAGGATTATGTCCAAACTCTTTAACTAAAAACTCTGCTGTATCAGCTGCTAAAGATTGATTTATTGTTACTGTAACACCCATACCAAATAAATATTTTATTACATTGCTAGATTGCTCAGCCATCAAGTTTGCAAGTTCTCTCACAGTAATTGCCTCAGGTATCTTAATGTCTCTTTTAATAGGTTTTAAATTTTCAGTATTTTCCTCTTTCAAAGAATTTTTTTGCTCTTTTTGTCTAGCTCTTCTTACTGATGCCAAACTTCTTTCTCTAGCCTCTATTTGATCACTGAGAGCTCTGGAGACTGTTAGTTTAACCTCACGCTTTTTTACATCTGGCTTTAAAGTTTTTTTGTCTTTAGTCTCGTTTTCACCTTTAAGCCTTTTTGTTGCTCTTTGCTCTGCTAGTTTTCTTCTCTCAAAATCATTTGTTGCAAAAGGTGCCTTTGTTGAAAGTTTTGGTTTTACAAAGGCATTTCTTTTAAAACTTGGAGAAGTTTGAAGTTTGCTGTCACTTGCTTTAAATGAACTACTTTTATACGATGGTTTACTTGATCTTTTTTCAATTACTACAGAATTTTTACCCTTAGTTTTAGCTATTTCAATATTTTTGATCGATTTTTTGGCAATGCCAGAAATTGTTAATTTTGTTTTTTTGTTTTCCATAACTCATTACCTAATCTTTATAAATAATATTTCTTGCTGACATAATTAAATTATCAGCTTCATCTTTAGATAAAGCAAAATCTTCTAAATAACCTTGTATTTTTATTCTCTCACCTTTAATAATATCAAAACCTCCAGTTAACTCATCTGAGGCTAAATCTGCAAAATCCTCTAATTTTAAAATTTTCTTTTCACCCAATGTTACAAGCATACCTGGTGTTAGTCCTTTTAAGTTTATAAGTTCATCTTCAAGACCTAAATCTTTTATTCTTTGTGATATATCTTCTTGGTCTTTTTTATAAAATTCTTTTGCTCGTTCAATTAAAGCAGCCGCTGTGTCTTCCTCTATACCCTCAATTTTTGTTAAATTTTCTAATGAGCTTTCTTTTATGTCATCTATAGAAGAAAAACCCTCTGCAACAAGTAATTGACCCAATGTCTCATCTAATTCTAAATTTTTTACAAAGTTTTCTGTTTTTTCTTTAAACTCTGACTGTCTTCGCTCTGAGTCTTCTGCGTCTGTCATTATGTTTATCTCATAATTTAATAGTTTTGTAGCTAGTCTTACATTTTGGCCTCTTCGTCCAATTGCTTTACTTAAATTTTCCTCTGTAAGAATGACATCTAGCTTTTTTCTCTCCAAGTCAACATTTACCCTTTGTACCTCAGCTGGTGATAAAGCATTTGATACTAAAATAGCAGGATCTTCTGACCAATTTACTATATCAATTTTTTCGCCTTGTAGTTCATTAACAACTGCTTGTACTCTTGATCCTCTCATTCCAACACATGCACCAACTGGATCTAACGAAGTGTCAACTGCTTTTACACAAATTTTTGCTCTACTGCCAGGATCTCGTGAGGATGATTTAATTTCAATCAATCCATCATATATTTCTGGAACTTCTTGTACAAATAATTTCTCCATAAATTTTGGATGTGCTCTTGAAAGAAAAATTTGTTGACCACGAGGCTCTCTTCTTACATCATGACAATAAGCTTTAATTCTGTCACCAGCTTTAATATTTTCCCTTGGTATTAACTCATTTTTTTGGATAATTGCTTCAGTTCTTCCTAAATCAACTATGATATTTCCAAATTCTAAACGCTTAACTATACCACTCAAGATAGAATCTTTTTTGTCAATAAAGTCATTATATTGTCTTTCTCTTTCTGCCTCTCTAACATTAAAATTGATTACTTGTTTCGCTGTTTGTGCAGCAATTCTTCCAAAATCAAATGCTGGTAGAGGTTGAAGAACTTCATCTCCGATCGATTTATCCTTATTAACTCCATTTAAACTAATAGCATCTTCAAGTTTAATTTCTGTATTTGAGTTTTCAGGATTTTCAACAATCGTCAATTTTCTAAAAATTTCTATGTCTCCATTGTCTCTATTTATTAAAACTTTAATTTCATTATCTTGACCAAATTTTGACTTAGCTGCTTTTGCTATTCCAGTTTCCATTGAATTGATTATTAATTCTTTATCAATTGACTTTTCCAAAGCCACAGCTTCAGCAATCCTCAATAATTCAAGTTTATCAGCTCTTTTATTCAACATATTATTATTTACTCCAAAAAAAAATGGGCCAATGCCCATTTTGTAAATTCAACAATGTACGTGAAATATAATAAAGTTTTTTTTTTATTCAATAGAAACTATTTCGAAAAAATGCTGGTTTTATCAGTTTTTTCCCATGAAAATGATCCATTGTCCTCTGGCGTTCTTCCAAAATGACCATAAGCAGATGTTTGCTCATATATTGGATTATTTAAATTAAGCATTTCTCTTATACCCCTAGGACTTAAATCAAAGTTTTCTTTTATTTGCTCTATTACAAATTTATTCATATCGATATCATTATTAAATAAATCAACATAAATTGATAATGGTTTCGAAACGCCAATCGCATAAGCTAGCTGAATCAAACATTTATCAGATACTTTTGAAGCAACAATGTTTTTTGCAATATATCTTGCAGCATAAGCTGCTGATCTATCAACCTTAGTTGGGTCTTTTCCAGAAAAAGCTCCTCCACCGTGAGGAGCTGCACCACCATAAGTATCAACTATTATTTTTCTTCCTGTTAAACCACAATCACCATCAGGACCTCCAATAACAAAATTACCAGTTGGATTTACATAAAACTCTTCTTCGTCAAAATGATCAAGAAAATTTTTTGGAATTGATTTTAACAAATATGGTCTTAATAAATCTCTTACTTGAGCTTGGTTTACATTTGATGAATGTTGAGATGATATAACAACTGATTTAACTCTAGTTGGCTTGCCATCAACATATTCGAATGTAACTTGGCTTTTAGAGTCTGGTTCAATATTTTTAAGTTTTCCACTTTTTCTATCCTCAGCCATTAACCTCAAAATTTTATGTGAATAATGAATAGGTGCAGGCATATATTGATCTGTTTCGTTACAAGCATATCCAAACATAATACCTTGATCTCCAGCACCCTCATCTTTATTTCCAGAAGAGTCTACTCCTATTGCAATATCAGCAGATTGTGAATGTAAATGACTTTCTATTTGTGTTGCTTCTTTCCAAGTGAAACCTTCCTGATCATACCCAATATCTTTTATGCAATTTCTTACTTTTTCAATTAATTCATCATTATGAATTTTTGGTCCTCTAACTTCTCCAGCTAAAACTACTTTATTAGTAGTTGTAAGTGTTTCACAAGCAACTCTTGAAAATGGATCTTTTGATATATAGCTGTCGACAACCATATCAGAGATTCTATCAGAAACTTTATCGGGGTGGCCCTCTGATACAGACTCACTTGTAAAAAGATAATTTTTTAGATTACTCATTTCTAATTTTATTAAATGAAAATGCTAAAAAAATATACAATAAAATTAATATTCCAAAAATTTTATTTCCATAAAGTGAAAATATTGTTGGTTGTATTTTCTTTATTTCTTTAAGTTCCACATATCCTGTTTTACCAAATTCAACCTTCTGTTCGACTTCCCCCAAAGGATTAATAACTGCTGCAATACCATTATTCGCAGACCGAACGACGTATTTTCCACTTTCTATAGATCTAAATATGCTGTGAACGAAATGTTGTTTGGGTCCAATAGATTGGCCAAACCATCCATCTTCAGAAATATTTATCATAATATCAAAATTTGGATTTTTAAATAATTTACCTGAATAAATTATTTCATAACAAATAAGAGGTAAAATTTTTAAAATAGGTTTTGCTTGATCAATTTCAATAATTTGTCTTTTTAAACCAGGGGAAAAAGACTGATAATTATTAGTTAATGATTTTAAACCAAAAATTTTAAGTATATTTTCTAATGGTAGAAATTCACCAAATGGTACTAGTTTAATTTTGTCATAGTTATCTAGCAAATTCAGTTCATTATCATATACAGATAATGAATTAAAATATTTCTTTGATCCATTTTCAATTATTTCAGTATTTGTTCCTAAAATTAATAAATGATTTTCACTAAAACTATTAATAAATATTGGTTTATATGTATTTAATTCTGATTGATAAATTCCTGGAAAAATCCCCTCGGGCCAGACAAAGATAGTCTTTTCTTTTGCTTCTGGACTACTTATTTTAATCAATTCCTGAACAACTCTATCAGTATCTATATCTAAATAGAATCTATCGAGACTTATATTTGAGCTTACAATTCTTATTTTATAGTCAAAAGTTTCTTTCTGAGCATTTTCAAATTTTTCTTTATTCGATAATCCGAGTATGAAAAAAAACACAAAAATAATAAAAAAAAAACTGCAGATAAGAAAATTAATCTTGTTATTTTGTAAAATAATAATCGCTGGACTTAAAAATAAGGAAATACAAAGTAAATTTAGTCCATAGGTTCCTAATATTGATGTAATTCTAATAACTTCAAGTTGATTTGAAAAACTAAAAACAATTAAATTCCATGGAAAACCACTTAAAATTGATCCTCTTAAGAACTCGATCGATCCAAATACTAATGAGAAAATTAAAAAAGAAAAAATAATTTTTTTTGGTCTTGAAATAAGAAATAAATAAAAAACAAGACCATAAAAAACTGCTAAAAATGCAGGAATCAAAAAAATTGTTATTGGTATTAGAAAATTAAAAGTTTTATCAAAACTTAAAGAAATCGATATCCAATATAAATTAGAAAAAAAATAACCAAAACCAAACAACCAACCATAAAAGAAGAAAAGTTTTTTACTCCTATGTTGATCAATCTTTTTTATTAAGAATATAAAAATTAGAGAAAATGTTAGAAAATTAATCATCCAAAAATTTAAAGGAGGTAAACTTATAGATGTTAGCATTCCCAAAATAACTAGGAAGATAAATTCAATATAAGATTTTTTACTCAATTTAATTCAATTTTGAAATTACTGATTTATATATCTTATTTTCCTCTTTTAACATTTTTTTATAATCTTTATATCTAACGTGGTCAAAATTGAGCAAATGGAGAAAACCATGGATAAAAGTTTTGATTAGTTTTTCTTTAAAAAGTTTTACCTTGATTGATCGTGGCTTATTAATAAAATTGTAACTAATTATAATATCGCCTATGTAAGTTTTATTTGATATTTTGATTTTTTTACTCAACGGAAAAGATAAAATATCTGTTGGTTTATTTTTGTTTCTAAAATTTTTGTTTAATTTTTTTATATTTCTATTATTTGAAAGTAATAAAGATAAACTTATTTTTTTTTTTGAGAATTGATATTTTCTTGGGAAAGCTTTACATATTTTTTTAAAAAATATATCTTTTCTCTTTAGCTTTTTTTCCCAAGCCTTCTCATTAGAGAAGACGTTAACATTAATCATTTTTTGAATAAGCTTTTACAATTTTTGACACAAGCGGATGACGAACAACATCAGAATGATCAAAATCAACAACAGCCACTTCATTTAAATGATTAAGAAGCTCTTTTGATCTTACTAATCCTGACATACTTTTGTTTGGTAAATCTATTTGAGATGGATCACCATTAACAACTATTTTCGAATTTTCACCAATACGTGTTAAAAACATTTTTATTTGTGTATCTGTTGCATTCTGTGCTTCATCTAGAATAGCGAATGAGTTTTTTAAAGTTCTTCCTCTCATAAATGCTAATGGTGCGATTTCAATATCTCCAATTTCGATCATTCTTTGAATTTTTTCAAAATGAAATAAATCATATAAAGAGTCATATAAAGGTCTTAAATAAGGATCTACTTTTTCTTTCATATCTCCAGGTAAAAATCCTAAACGTTCACCTGCTTCGACTGCTGGTCTTGATAAAATTATTCTTTCAATTTTTTTCTCCAACAACATTGTAAGTCCCACAGCTACTGCCAAAAATGTTTTACCAGTTCCTGCTGGGCCAGCTGAAATTATAACATCACTTTGTCTTAAGGCTCTTACGTATCCTTTTTGTTTTTCTGACCGGGGTATAATTGATTTTTTAGGGGTTTTAATAATATCTGTTATGTTATTATTTTTAATTTTTTCACTAATCATAAATTTATCTACAGATGAAACTATATCTTTATTTTCTATACTTCCATTATTTATAAATTGATTAGCCAAAAATTGAATAGCATTTTTTAATAATTCATTATTTTTAGGGTCAGATTTAATTAATATAGAATTACCTCTAGAATATAGATTTGATTGTGTAATCCTTTCTAATTCTTTAAGATTTTTGTTAAATTCTCCGACAACTCCCATTAATAAATCATTATCATGGAAAATTACACTTAATGAATTGTTATCCGAGTATACAAACTTAAGCGACTTATCTATATTTTTATTTATTAAACCACTCAATTGCTACGCTACCTTTTCATCTGAGTTATCTATTAATTCACCAAATAAAGTGCTTCTATTACTATTGTTAATTCTTACTGGAACTATCTTTCCAATATCACTTTTTCTACCATTAAATATTACTGATGTCATATGTTCTGAGCGACCAAAGACATTAGATTTATCCTCAGTTAAGTTTTCAACTAAAACATTTAAAATCTTATTTTCAAGAGATTTATTCATGGTAGTTTGATTTTCAAATAATTGATTTTGAACTTTTTCCAATCTTTTTAATAAAATTTTTTTATCAATCAATTTTAAGTTTGAAGCAACTGTTCCTGGTCTTGGACTAAAAATATATGAATAAGAGTTTATAAACTTTATTTTTTTTATAAGTTCAAATGTTTTTTCAAAATCCTGTTCATCCTCACCTGGATAACCAATTATAAAATCACTTGAGAACTCTATTTTTGCGTTAATCTCTTTTAATTTATCAAAAATTTTAAGATATTCTTTAATCGTATGCTTCCTATTCATTAAATTCAATATTTTATTTGATCCACTTTGAATTGGTAAGTGTATTAATGGAGATAATTTTTTTGCATACTTATAAACTTCTATTAAATCTTGAGTCATATCTCTTGGATGAGATGTTGTATATCTTACTCTTTCAACACCTGGAATATTTTCTATTTCAATTATCAAATTTGATAACCTGTACCCCTCAAATTCGTATGCATTAACATTTTGTCCAAGTAAGATTATTTCTTTTGTACCATTGTCAATTAAATATTTTGCTTCATCTATAATTTGTTTAAATGGTCTAGAATATTCCGGTCCTCTAGTAAAAGGAACAACACAAAAATGACAAAACTTATCACAACCCTCTTGGATAGTTAAAAAAGAGGAAACTTTGCCTGATTGATTTTTAATTTTACTTAAATGATGAAATTTTGTAACTACATCAAATTCAGTTTCTTCAATTTTTTTTCTTTTTTCATTAAAATTTAAAATCATTTCATTAATTTTATGATAAGATTGAGGGCCAATTACTAAATCTATATAAGGTTCTCTTTTTAACATTTCTTGATTTTCTGCTTGAGCAACACAGCCAGTAATTATTACTAGGGGTTTTTCTTTCGACCTAAAAATTTTTTTTACTCTTCCAATCTCATGATATACTTTTTCTTTAGCTTTATCTCTAATATGGCAAGTATTCAATAAATAGCAGTTTGCTTCCTCGTAATTTTCAGTTTTATTAAAACCAATTTTTTTTACCATGTCATAAATACGATTTGAGTCGTATTCATTCATTTGACATCCAAAAGTTTTAATAAAAATTTTCTGACTCATTTATTGAGGTTTTTTTTTAACCCCATATAGCTCAAGTTTATGGTCAACCAGTTTGTAGCCATATTTTTCTGCTACTTTTTTTTGCAGCTTTTCTATTTCTTCATCAACAAATTCTATGATTTCTCCAGTTTTGACATCAATTAAATGATCGTGATGACTTTCTTGAATTTGTTCATACCTCGCTTTACCAGCTTTAAAATCATGTTTTACTAGAATTCCATTTTCTTCAAGAATTTTAACAGTTCTATATACAGTAGCTATACTAATTTTTGGATCAATTCTAGAGACTCTATTATAAAGCTCATCAACATCAGGATGATCGGACTCGCCATAAGTTTTTTTTGACTCTGATAATACCCTAACTATTATTCTTCTTTGATCTGTAAGCTTAACACCTTTTGATAAGCATTTTTCTTCAATTGTATCTGCCATATTTAATTCTAACTTATATAAATAGGTTTTATCAAATTTTTTTTAAGTTTGAATTTATTGCATAATTTGGGAATATTTCCATAGTTTATGTCATTTTTGCCGTCAAAATCTTTGAAACTATAACAATAATAATCAATTTTTTTCGCCACATGTATCGCCTTTATAATAGATAGTGAATTTCTTATACCTGCAAAACTGCCTGGCCCTCTGTTTACATACAAGGTTGATAAATCATTTATATTAAGATTTTTTGTATTTAAAAACTCAATAATCAATATCATTAATTTTTCATAATTAGTTTTACTATTTTCATGACTAACATTATAAATATCATCATTACTGATGATTGTTAAAAATATTTTTTCATTTGCAGCATCTATTACAAGCTTATTCATTATTTGTTTTTTTTATTTTTCAACAATTTCTTACTCAGAAACTAATAATATCAAACGATACTCAAAAGATGAAGGAATATTATCTATAATGTATCATAGATTTAATGAGTCAAAATATCCATCAACAAATATTCAAATGGATATTTTCAAGGAGCACATTAATTTAATAAAAGAGTCCAATTTTCATTTATATAATCCTAAAAATTTTTCAAAGGAATTTCATATTCCAAGAGCTTCCAAAAAAATACTTATTACAATTGATGACGCATTTGAGTCTTTTTACACAGAAGCATGGCCATATTTAAAAAAAAATGAGATACCATTTATATTATTTGTATCAACAGAACCTGTCGGAAACAGGGGCTATATGACATGGGACCAAATTATAGAAATAGAAAAAGAAAACTTTGTGACTATTGGGCACCATTCTCACACACACGATTATTTAATTGATAAAGAAAATTCTGAATTTGTTAAAGATATTGAGAAGGCTAATATGATTTTTCTTAATAAGATTGGATACATACCAAAATTATTTTCTTATCCATTTGGTGAATACTCAAAATATATGAAAGAATATATATCCAAAAACTTTGAATTATCTTTTGGTCAACATTCTGGTGTAATAGATATTAACAAAGATAAATTTGAGTTACCAAGATTTCCGATGAATGAAAATTATGGAAAAATTAAAAGATTTAAATCTATAATAAATTATTCACCTCTACAATATAAGAAAATTGAACCTGAGGAAAAAAAGTTAGCAAAAAAAGATAATCCTCCAAATTTTATTGTGGAGTTTTTTGATGAACAAAAAAATATCGAAAATATAAATTGTTATTCAAACGAAGGTGACAAATGGGAAAAATCATCCGTAAAAATTCAAAATAATATTTTAAAGATAGAATTTAGAGAAGCATTTTTACCTAGAAGAGGAAGAATAAATTGTTCTTTAAATGATAATGGCAAGTGGCGATGGTTTGGGACTCAATTTATAATTCAAGAAAATTAAATTAAGCTTTCTAACTCAATACTCGAAGGGAGTAACTTTGCTTTATCAAAATCTTTTAAATTATTTTGTTTTATAATTTTTTGTAATACATCAACGTATTGACTTCCTGTCTCAGCATATTGATCTAAATGTTTTGATAAAATTAAACTGTCTAATTCTAGGCCTTGATCACGCAGTTGAGCTCTTTCTTTTCTAAATTCTTTATAAGACGAATGAGTATTTAAGTTTCTCTGGTAAGCTCTTACCGAGGCTTGTAAAACATTAAATTTCATAACTTTATGTCCTTCATTCTTATCTGCGTCTTTTGGCTGTAAGCCTTCACCAGACCAAGTCCATTGACCAAACAAAGCATTGCCTTCCTGAGCAAACCTTGATGTCCCCCAACCAGTTTCTTTTGCGGCTTGTGCAATGGCTAATGAAACAGGAACTTCATCCATTCTTATCTTTAATATCGATAAATCTTTAGATGGGATACCATATTGTTTATATTTTTTATCAAGCCATTTTTTTTCTAATTTTGTATTATTGCTTTTATTGATGATGCTAAAAAGTCTTTTTCTATCTAATTTTATATTATTATTTTCTTTTAAAATTAATGGTAAAACTATTTGTATAAAAAAATCTTTTCTTTTTTTTGTGTTTTCTATCATTTTAATTTCACCAGGAAGCAATGTTAAAGCAACAGGTTTTACTAATTTACTCTTTCTCACTTCCTCTAAAGTATAATTAGTATCTTCAAATAATTGTTTAATTGTTGAGGCGTTTAATCTAACAGTATCTGTCTCTAAATCGTTCAGACTTAGGATATCTACCAATAGATCTTTTTCATTCAAAATTTTACTATCACTTTCTATTCCTTCAGTTTTGCTATTTAAGGTGTAGGCTAAAATCTTTTTTGAATTATTTTGAAACTCTATTTTTTCAGAATTTGCAATTTTTACTAAGATTGGAGCGGTATAAAAAAATAAAACTACTAAAAAAGCACTTAGAAAAGTTCTTGAAATAGGGCTTATATCTTTTTGGAAAAAAAATTTTAAGAATTTAAATATTGTTCTATTTAATTCTTTGCTCATATTAAATAGCCTCTACTTGTTTTACCTCTGGAATATAGTGACATAAAAGATTTTGAACGCCTTGTTTTAAAGTCATTGTTGAACTTGGGCATCCTGAGCAACTACCTTGTAATTGTACTTTTACTATGCCATCCTTAAATTCTTTAAATCTAATATCTCCTCCATCTTTAGCAACAGCTGGTCTAATTTTTTCATCTAAAACTTTTACTATTTTCTTCTCTATTTCCTCTAAATTGTCTTCGCCCTCATTTAAACCCTTTTCTATTACACACTCTTTACCACTAGAATAAAAATCATTTATTAAAGAGATTACAATATGTTTAATTTCATCCCACGAAATTTTCTCTTGTTTATTAATTGATATAAAATCTTTTCCTAAAAAAATACCTTCAACTCCATTAACAGACAAAAGATTTCGAATTAATTCATTATTTGTCTGATCTTTTTTGGTTATTTCAAAAGACTCATCTTTCGAAACTGTCTTACCAGGCAAAAATTTTAATGAATTTGGATTTGGTGTAATTTCAGTTTGAACGAACATATTTTATATATAGTCAATATTGGAAAAATTTAAACTTCTTAATAAATTTTTTTTAAAAACCTACAATTTCGTGAATTTTTTTAATCTTTTTTGAAGCAATTTCATTAGCTTTTTTACAACCTTCTAGGAGAATTTTATCCAAATAATCTTTTTCATTAAGTAACTTCTTTATTTCGACTGAAATAGGAACAATCTTTTCAACTACAACCTGTGATAAATTTTCTTTGAAATCTGAAAAATTTTTTCCAGAAAAATTTTTAATGGTTTTTTCTATACTCAAACCAGATAAACTTGAGTAGATACCAACTAAATTTTTTGCTTCTAATCTTTTTTCTAGCTCTGCCATGGTTGAGGGCATCGGCAATGAATCAGTTTTAGCTTTTTTAATTTTATTAATAATTTGGTCTTCTTTGTCAGTTAAATTGATTCTACTTAAATCTGATAAATCTGATTTACTCATTTTTTTTGCACCATCTTTAAGGCTCATGATTCTTGAAAATTCCTTTTGAATTAATGGTTCTGGTATTTTAAAAAAGTCATTAATTCCAAAATCATTATTAAATTTATTTGCTATATCTCTACAAAGTTCTAAATGTTGCTTCTGATCATCACCAACTGGTACGTGAGTTGAATCATATAGCAATATATCAGCAGCCATTAGTACTGGGTATGAATAAAGTCCAACACTTGCCTTTTCTTTATCTTTGCCTGCCTTTTCTTTAAATTGTGTCATTCTATTTAACCATCCCATTCTGGCAACACAACTTAAAATCCAAGCACCCTCAGAATGAGCACTCACTTGAGATTGGTTAAATATAATACTTCTATTTGGATCGATTCCGCTCGCAATAAAGGTTGCTACTGTTTCTCTAATATTGTTCCTTAATTCTTTTGGATTTTGGTTAACAGTTATTGCATGAAGATCAACAACACAAAATATACAACTATTTTCGTCGTCATTGTTTAATTTAACAAAATTTTTAATTGCTCCTAAATAATTTCCTAAATGCAAGTTACCTGTTGGCTGAACACCTGAAAATATTTTTTTTACCATAATTAATACTTTAATTGAAGATCTTTATAATTAAAAGCTTTCATAAAAAAAGATATTATAAGATATAAAACTAAACCAAGAAAAACTGATAAAATTAAATAAAATGATTTAAAAGTATAATCATAAATAAGTTGGTTTTCAAAAATTTTCATTAAATATTTAAAAAAAACGCCCATTATTATTGATGCTAAAATTATCCTAAAAAATTTATTAAAAAAAATTTTGTTAAATTCAAATAAACTTTTATTTCTTAAACAAACAAACAATATTATTGAATTAAACCAAGAGGAAATTGTTGTTGCGATTGGAATGATAATAAAGCCAATACTTTTGAAATAATAAACGCTTATTATTATATTTAATATTACAGAGGCTAAAGAGATGTAAAAAGGAGTTTTGGTATCATTGTTAGCAAAGAAAAAAGTTGAGAAAACTTTTATCAATGCAAAAGATGGTAAGCCTAAGCTAAAATAGTAAAGCGCTTTTGCTGAATTTGCAACTGCATCCTCATTAAAAGATCCGTAACCAAATAAGGAAGAAATAATTTCCTCTGAACCAATCAATAATGCTATAGCCGCAGGTAAACTTAAAAACATACTTAGCTCTAGTGCTTTATTTTGAATTTTTAAAATCTTGTCTTTTTTCTTTAAATAAACATGTTTAGATAGTTGGGGTAAAATTACCACACCAATTGCAATTCCGGCTATCGCAAGGTTTATTTGGTAAATTCTGTCTGCATAATACAAATATGATACTGCTGATGCTTGATATGAGGCAATGATAGTGCCCACTAAAATATTGATTTGGGTTACTCCTGATGAAAAAATACTTGGTAGAAGTTTTTTAAAAAAAAATTTAACTTTGTTATTTATTCTAAACTGAAAATCTAACTTTATTGAATAAAATTTTTTTACGTATTTATACAAAAAAATTAATTGTAAAAAACCAGCAATCGATATTCCATAAGAGAGATAATATATAAGATTATCACCTAAATATTTTCCAAAAAATAAAATTCCAATTAAAATTAAATTCAAAATAATTGGTGCTGCAGAGGCAGCAGCAAATTTATTATGTGAATTTAGAATTGCAGCGAAGAAAGAGGCTAAGCTTACAAACATTAAAAAAGGAAATGTTATTCTAGTTAGATCTATAGCAAGCTCAATTTTATTAGAATTTTCAACAAAACCTGGAGCAATTAAACCTACAAAGGCAGGCATGAAAACTTCTGTCACCAAAACTAAAAACAATAAGCCGCAAAACAATATGTTAAAAATTTCGTTTGCAAACTTGTCTGACTTTGACTTACTTTTTACTAATTCTGATGTATAGCTTGGAATAAATGCAGCATTAAAAGTACCTTCGGCAAATAATCTTCTAAAAGTATTTGGTATTCTAAAAGCTACAAAAAAAGCGTCTGCTATAAAACCTGTTCCAAGAAAAATTGCTATTAATACATCTCTGAAATAACCAAGTATTCTGCTGATTATAGTATAAAAACCAAAAGTCCCTGTTGACTTAACTAAATTCATAAATCATATTAGTCTTAATTTTACCCCATTTGTACACCTAATTATCATAAATGAAAAAAACAAAAAT
>MDTD01067514.1_pt1 | contig 13923 bp, 18 predicted proteins | sample 811221 | NCBI WGS metagenome assembly MDTD01 (sample SAMN05326646, study PRJNA326480) | marine metagenome | isolation source: seawater | place: Pacific Ocean: South West | collected 2011
GCAGATGCCTCCGTCAAACAGCTTATTGAATACAGAGCGGGACTCGCGGCCATGTTTTTAATGCCCAAAGGTACAGCATTTCAGATTATCTTTCAAGGAGATACCGGTGAGGAAGCATATGATGTTGAAGTTGTGAAAAATATCGCGGGGTCAGCTTTGGTAGCACCTGTCATAGAATACAAATACGTTAACATTCCCGATGGTGCGGACATGCAAGAGTGGGGGCCCGGCTTCTTAAATTTTGATGAGGATACTTTTGTGATTCCAGTACGAACCGGAATGACGAAAGAAGAAGAAGAAGAGGCAGATGAAGCAAATGAATCGGAAGAATCTTCATCCTCGGAAGACGACGACAGTGATGATAACAGTGACGACGAAGATGACTTCCTTGAACAAGAGGTTTGGTACCGACATACCACACGCAGTGGTAAAAGTTCATGGAAACTAGGAACTGCTACGGAAAAGCGCTTTAAAGACGGCAAGTTCGAATATAGAATTGGTACAACTGGAAGAACATGGGTACCCGAAGAAGGTGATGATGGTTCCAACTTATATGTATATGAACCTGACGACCGTTTCAAAGTGGGTGATACTGTGCATTTCAAAGGCCAAGACCGAGTCATTAAAGACATAAAAGTCAGCTTTTCGAGAGGCAAGACCGTCACAAAAGCCATCTTCGCGGAAGATGTAAACCCCAAAAATGCTAATTTCGATGCAATCGACAAAGCTATCACAACTAACGATGACAAACAACTTGTCCAAAAATTGAAAGAAGAGGACAAGTTGGAAACACAGGCATACGAGGTTGGTTCCATTTTGAATTATCGCGACATACAGGTGGAAATTATATCTGAACCTTACCCCGACCCAAATTTTAAAGCGGTATTAAAGGGGGACCAAGCGCCCGAAGTCTACGATGTGAAAATCGTTGGCAGTGGTGAATCACTCACAGTGCCCGCAGACGAGCTAGAATCTCCTGCAGAACCTGTAGAATACTATGTTGGATATGAAATGGAATACGACGGTGTTAAATGGGTGGTCACTGACGTTAAGGACGGCATTGCAGAATGGAAAGAAGTAGAAGAACAAGATGTTGATTCTGACAATCTCAGTGAATCTTCGTCTTCATCTGATGAAGAAGACGAAGAGGAACTCGTCGGTGACGAACTAAAAAGAATGTTGGCAGAACAAGAAGAACGCCGGCTCGAGGAAGTACGTATTGCTAAAAGGAGGGAATTAATAGACCAACTTTCGCTCGCAACTAAAGAAGAACAAGATAATATTTTGAAAGAATTGGACATGTTGGCCGGAGGGGAAGAAGAGCAAGAAGAAGAGGAAGAGGAAGAAGAAGAGGAAGAGGAAGAAGAAGAGGAAGAGGAAGAACAAGAGGAAGAAGAAGAGGAAGAAGAAGAAGAAGAGGAAGAAGAAGAGGAAGAGGAAGAAGAAGAGGAAGAAGAGGAGGAACAAGAGGAACAAGAACCAGAAGAGGAAGAAATAGAAGAAGAAGAGGTGAAAGAAGAAGAAGAGGAAAAAGAAGACGATGATTTATTAAGAATCAGGGCAGACTGGTTAAACGAGATGATGGATACAGATGATGAGATGATGGATACAGATGACGAACAATTAAATTAGTATTTAAATGTATTATTTTATGTAATAGTATGCATATTGTAACTGTTGTTGGTGGGCGTCAAACGGGTAAAACAGCTCTTTGTGAGCAGTGGTATCGTCCAGGTGTCACTACGGATTCATATTTATCTACTGTCGCAGTCAAAAGTTATGTGTTGCCAATGATGACGTTGAATGATACACCATCTGAGAGACGTTTTCATGTCCAATTGGAATCTTATTATGCTTGTACGGATGTATTTGTATTAGTGGCCAATGAGGATGGTGATTGCGATGAATGGTATTCTCGCATTCACCCTATTGCACCCGAAGCTTCTTGGATATTATTATGGACCGGCTCTGAATCGTGTCCAAATAAACGCGTATGGGCTACTTCATTAGGTATTCCGTTGATTTACACACATGTGAAGAATGCTGAACAGGTTGATAATGCATTTAAGCATCTCCGTCGCATGACTGAAAAGCATGTTCCTCGTCCTGAGCGTGTTCCGTTGTCAATTGTGGAGAGCATTGTGGATGAGGCACGTCGCTGGTGGCCATGTGTATGAGTTCTTGTGGTGTGGGTAATGCTGGGCCTTCTTTTACGATATCAAAGTACGCACCGTTATTGGATTGATGTCTTTCTCTTAAGAGAAGTGGTATTTTTTCCATTTCTTCGGCGATGATATGAAATTGTCCAACATTAGAATTTGTTTGTGTTAACCATGTTTCGAGTGTATGTATGGACGCACCGTATTGTTCTTTATTCCATAAAATATCGGACGAGTAGTAGTATCTCATGGTTTCTGCGAGAGGAAGAGTGGATGTTTCCATAGGCCAATGCATAATGGCGGCTGCAGCATCACGTACAGCTCTTTGCGCGACAATATACATGGCATTGGATGATGTTTGGTTTTGTATACCTAATGAGAGCATACATAAATGTTTTAGACTTTGTATATGAAATATTTGTGCATAATGCCATGGTTTTTGCAGAATGTCGTGGTTCATATGTGCTAATTTCCAAGACCATCCCTCTAATTCGTACAGAATACATTTGTGTAGATGTATGACTTTGTCGTATATTTTGGCAGCATCTTTGAATGCCTTGTTGGTAATGGCTTCATTGGCTTGTTGTGTATAAAGCTGTGTAAGTGCAAATCTTGGTATGATGGCTTCAAGTCTCCAACAGCACGATTTTAAAGTTTCTGAGCCCACCGTCCATTCAAATAGTGGTTGTGATTTGAGTTTTTGATGTGGATTAAGTCTATTTTTCAACATATCAAAGTTTTTAATATAATTTTGAAGGCGTGTAACGAGTGTCGTGTCATTTTCTCGTGTATCAAGAAGTTGTTGTACGGCCATGCGCTGACGTGTGACTTCGATTGGTTTGTTGCCTTCGAATGGCACAATTTTTTCGTATTCTATGGCTCGAGCAATATGACACATTTAGTCTTTGGATTGAATCTTAAATACGTCACTTAAGCGACACATATGTGAACATGGTATTTTGGTGTATGTTTTTATTGTATCGCGATGTCGAAGCGTCGTCGTATAAATCCAACGACAATTTTCGACCCTGTTCATCGAGAATATGAGTTACGTCCCGAGTTGATAGATATTATCAATACGCCAATCTTTCAGCGTCTACGTCGACTTCGTCAGTTGGCAACGGCTCATTGGGTATGGTTGGGTGCAAATCATACACGTTTTGAGCATTCTATTTCAGTGGCGTATTTGGCCGGTTTGATGGCGTCGACGTTACAGCATAAACAGCCTGAGTTGAATATTACGGGTCGTCAGATTTTGTTGGTGCAACTCGCGGGGTTATTGCATGACGTGGGCCATGGGCCATTTTCACATTTGTTTGATGATGTTTTTTTGAAGAATGTGGAAGGTAAGATGGCACACCACGAGGAGCGTTCCGTGGCAATTATTGATTTACTACTTCGACATTCGACATATGTTTATTCGACAGAAGAAATTGCATTTGTTCAGTCATTGGTCGCTCCCAAAGCTGGCCAATCTGGATTTTTGTATGACATTGTCGCGAATATGCATTCACATCTTGATGTAGATAAGCTTGAGTATATTAAACGAGATGCACGTGCCTGTGGTTTGTCTCAAGGAGGGTTTGACACGGATACAATGCGTATTATTAATGCAGCAAGAGTGATTGATGACCGTATTTGCTACCATCAAAAGGTGTATGAAGATATCTACAATCTATTTCAAACGCGATATCGTTTGCATACAACGGTGTATCGTCATCCGGCTGTACGTGCGATTCATCATATGGTGTCCGATGCTTTACGTGAGAGTCAATTGCCATTGGCGGAATCTATTGATGATATAGAGACATTTTGTCGCTTTGATGATACTATTCTGGACCACATTCGCATGTCAACAGATAGACAGCAGCAAAAAGCACGCGACATTATACATCGAATTGATACGCGCCAACTCTACAAGGTTGTCGATACACATAAGCGGTCAAAGCCGTGGCGTTCATTGCCGACATCTGAGCAATTGGCGGAAATGGAAGATACGTTGAATCCAGAAATGATTATAGTGGATTATTCGTGCGTTGGGTTTATAGGAAAGGCGGATGGTCATCCAATGGACCATCTTCGTTTTTACGATTCAAATAAACCTGATAAATCGTATGCGATTTCGCGTCGTACGGTGTCAACACTATTGACACCTCGATATTGCGAGTATTGGACACGGATTATTGTTCGCGACGTATCCGTATTGGACGCAGCGGCACGGGCTTGGAAAACCTGGTTATCGGGTATATAAATGTTGTTTGTGAATAATGATAGGGTTTCATTGTGAATGATGACACAAAAAAGTATAAAATGTTGTTTGATAGGCGATTTTGGTTCGGGTAAAACTTCAATCGCAAATGCTTGGTTAGATAAAACTGTACATAATACACAGGCCACATTAGGTATTGATTTTTTCACTAAAAATTTTTATGTAGGTAGTGAGAATTACCGTTTAAGAATATGGGATACTGCTGGAGCGGAGCGATTTCATTCATTGACGCATACGTATGTACGTGATTCGGACGTGGTGATAGTCGTATATGATTTAACTTCGCGCGAGTCACACATTGTAAAATGGATGAAAATGGTCGAACAAACAAATGCAAAGGTGGTGGGTATTTTAGGCAATAAGATAGATTTGGAACGCGTGAATCGTGAGAATATAGATGATTTGGTATATCCTTGGAAACGTCAGTCGATAAAAATGATTCAAGCAGAATTGACATCGCGGAATAAAGTTGCGTGCAAACAATTTCTAAAATTGTGTTTGCTTGCTCTACCCCAAACACGTGTATATGAATCTCCTCACATCCATACAGTTCAAATTTCATCACCTCCGCCAAAAAATCACATGTGCTGCACATAATCCAACTTATTTCTTGAAATGAGTATAAAGGGCAACAAATTAAGACCAAATGTCAGCCGCCTTTCAAAAGAAACCCATTGCCGCACCAAAGCCTGTGAAGAAGTCCCGTAAAGAACGTCGTCAAGAAAAGGAAGTGCTTGCGCTTCAGGAGCAAGCAGCACCGATTCTTCCAGCGACAACATTCAAGCGTATTGTGACGCAGGAAGCTGCGAATCATTCGAGTACACGTCTTCGTTTCAATGCGGATGCTGTGCGTGCACTTCAAGTGGCTTCAGAAAGAGAATTGACGACGCTTTTCGAGGGTGCAAATTTTTGCGCTTCGTTGGGAAAACGTGACACTGTGACAGTCGAAGACCTTCGCAACTTCCAGGCACTTCGTAACCTTTAAACTTCAGGTAGACGTATTTAAATAAAATTTTAATTCATGAATATATGTCCATTTTAAATTGCCATACAAGACTTACTATTGTTAACTGTACCGGTCTACCCACAACTTTGACCATTATTCCCAAGGAAGACCATATGCGCTTGCAACCGCTTGACAATGCCCATATAAATGCCACCGTGGCGACATCTGCGACGAGTTTGATGGAATGGGTTCAAGAATGGGTTAAACTCGTCAGCTATGGTCCAACCTATAATCATTTGCAATGGTCCGTTCCAGCGTCGAGTTCGGAAACCATTCGATTACAATGTGACCATCCATTACAATTAACAATGAATTGGTCCGATGCATCTGTTTCATGGGAAACACATAGTCCAGGAAAATGGTCAGTAGATATACGAAAAGCGATTGACGTCACGCTATATCTACGTGCCGACATTGGCGAATATGTAAAACATAGACCAACATCAGGACCCGCGGCTGTCAAAGCCATTCAATTGAAACCGTACCTTGAATTAGCATGTGATGATGAAATTCCATTTTTAATTGAAACAGCACCGGTCGCAAATATGTATTGGAGCCCACAAATTAATCTTCAGCAAATTGTGAATCCTCAATGCAATTAAAGCGAAGTTTTAGAGGCGCGGGTGTCTCCTCTGTGTCCGTCGATGGTGTCTCCTCTGCGTCCGCCGATGTTTTATGTACAAAATATTTATCAAACTCTTTTCCCAAATGTGAACGCTTGCATGTTGTCCAAGCGTCCGCAGATTCTTGTGTTGAAAACTCAACAAACAAGTTACCGTCCCTCATGACAGCCCTAACTACTCGACGACCATGATACAAATAGATTTTACGAGCATGGTCCAATTTACCCAAGGCCAATTTAAACACATAATGCTTAAAACGACCCATGTGGAACTCGACATCGTCATCTTTTGCAACCGTAGAAGCTAAAGGCTCTTTTATCCAATAATCATTTTCGTCACGACCATAGATAAACCAAGTGCGCGACGGAAATAACCCCATTTCATTTGTGAGACGTTATTTAAGTACTGTCATTTTTTATCATATGCAAAAAGAATTTTATGTTATTATATTTGTTCTAATACTTGTAATGGCCCTGCAAATGATGCTCGTAAGTGTACATAATCAACAAACAGCCATTGTATTGGCCAGAACTGCTATTGGGGCACGCAAGTCATATGCACATCAACTCAATATACCTGAATCGCATGTCATATTATATGAACATGTTGGGCATCAACGACAACTTGCGAGTGGTTTTTTTTTACCCGCCCGCAGTTCCTTAGGAGAACGTCCAGTTGTTGGAGACCACATCCACATGGCCATTTCCTTTTGGATTCATGACAATCCGCGCCACATCGCCGAACATGACCGGGAACCCATTCAAACAATAGCATATGAACCACCCTTTGGCAAAGACAAAGACATTTGCCAGACTCCGGGAAATATATCCTATCATAAAGTTTGGTCACATGCCGGTGTTCACACACATTGTGACGGCCTTATCCACGTGCATCCATGGTCTGCACCGCGGTCTTTGCGCAAAGAGGGACTAGACGTGCGTCTTGGTCTATGGTTTGACCAAGTAGGTATTGAATATCGCGAATGGCCCACTGTATCCATTACATTTCCAGATGGGCAACGCATAGATTCAAATACAACACATCGTTGGCACGTCGCCGAAAAGATATGTTTTCATGATGAAATACCTGCGCAAATATACACGTCTCATTTCGATGAAATATGGTTAGGCCATGCGTATGCGTCTTATATTGTATGGTTTGATACATATAATACACCGCCGCCCAAAGACATACCGGAGAGAATTAAACATTTGAAACAGGTGGGTGTGCACGGCGCATTTCAAAAAACATACCCACATACATGTAAAATAGAAACATAAAAAGAAAATTTAAGTCAATTTTAAATTGGTTCAAATCCATGAACTAGAAATGGATCAACGGTATATCTATAAAATTCTTGTAGTCAATCATGTCAGAATCCTCCAAAAATTCTGAAACGTTGACTGCTAAAGATATTCAACTTGTGAAATGGGAGGAATGGGCTCTTTCGTGTGAAGAACATTTTCACGCGGTTGAATTGTTTCAAAGAAATCCAAAAGGCCAGCCAATGGGTCATCGATAGCGTCGCTATCTTTATCGATAGCGTCGCTATCTTTATCGATAGCACCATATGCCAATGCATGGCCCGGTGACATTCCTACATTGTCTTTCCATAGCTTCGGCAAGGGTATGATGCGTTTCTTTCCATGTCCATACGGGTATGTTCCACTCTGCTTGTTGCCCTAGTTGGCGCATAAGAGCGCGCTCGCGTTCTGAACATAATGGTTTGTTTGATTTTAGAATGCCCGCAGCTTGTGTGGTACCACGACGCATGAATACAAATAAACAGTCCTGCTGACTTTGAAGTAATGTTTGAAAACATGCTTGCAAGTCAGGATACTCTACAGGTTGTCCATCCAATAAATATTTCGCAAAAAGCATTAAGATGTCATCCACGGAAGCTTCCATCGATAGAGGAACCATTTTTGACCATTTACAACCTCGTGATAGTAACTTTGTGGAACATATTTGAACCCTCTCAGATTGCATTACTTTTAAAATTCTTACATTTAAATACAAATTATGTTACAATCCATATATTCTACAATATAATTGTATGTACTTTTGTTCCGCATGAATCTTTTGTCTGCATGAGTTTTGTAACAATTGCTCAAGACGGGCAATTTGCTTTAATAGGATTTTTTTCTCTTCGCGTAGCTTTAAATAGGCTCCTCTAAACTCGTTATCTTTCATCGTCGCATTCATAGTTGCATATTTGTGTAATGAAGAAGACATCATAATACATATTAAGACATTTATATACTATGATGTCAATGCCATGAGTTCCATGTCTTGATGCTTTGCGGCCGGTATCAATGGTGTATGTTGCGGTGGTTCGGGCATTATTGGCATTTGGATTTCGGCACAAAGACTGTCGTATTCTCTCTCAATTTCGTCCTCGTCAATGTCGAGTGCTTCAGGTGTTTTGGCCAACGATTCATTAATATCACAAGCATCTTCAATCATATCTGCAAGCGTATCTTGTAATTGTTCAATCTTATCAATATCGTGCTGCTGTAAAAATTGACGATATGTTTTGGTTGTGGTACGAATGGCCCGAATATGCATTTTAGTAACATTCAAAGATTCTAACTGATACCGCTTGTTCATACAATTCGTGAGACGTTGCTCTAATCTCCCTCGATGTAAACGTATCATATGAATAATTCGAACATGGCGCATACAATCGGATTTGTGATGCATTTTTTGACGCGCTAGACGGCGTTCTTCGCGTATTTGTCTGTCGTATTTATCAATAAGTTGACTTAATGTGGTTTCAACGCCTTGCAATTGGTGTATGGATTCAACGACTTGTGACGTTGATGATGGGCAGCAAAAGTTACCCATAGTCTTAGTCGTGGGGAGTATTTATATAGGCTGCGTCATGGAGTTCTATGTCCATCTCAGTATCCTTTTACAAACCAGTGGATTATTTTTCGGGTTTTTTTAATCGATTCGTAACCTGGTTTACATCGGGCGAATATTGCCATTGCGATTTGGTCATACATACGACACCAACAGATGTGATGAATACCGTTAAACACATTTACACGGACGCACAACAAAACAAATATGCACCAGAAGACGCACAACGCATCATTTCACAAATTGAATTGGCTTTTTTTGACACTGCATTTCGCAGAAAAGCTCAGACTTGTGATGAAATTACACTGGCATTTTCGTTTCTTTGGGGATATCCAATGAATGTGCGCGTCCTTACTGAAACAGCACATGATACGTGGTTTAAGATTCCCTCAGAGACAGATGGGTACGCTTCAATCGTAAAAGTGCATGATATTGACGAAGACAAAGTGAAAGACACTTTAAAATTTGCAATTGAGGAAATTGGCAAGACATATGATACTTCGGGAGCTTTATGTTCGTGGTTGCCTTTTGGCGAATCGTCGGGTGTGGGAGTGCGTGAATCTTACTTTTGCTCTGAATTTGTAGCTTTGGCTTTACAACGTGTCGGCGTGTTGAGCCAAGTCATTGCATCCAAAACAACACCCAATGGTCTTTATCACCATTTAATGCATTTAGTTCCAAGCGAAGAAAATTCTCAGTAACAAGTATAAATAGAGTCCATCCTAATAGAGATTATGGAAGACCCCGAATCCAAAGAGACTCTGGTCAATGAAAGTCCATCATCAAGTCATGCATTAACATTGTTTGGTATACCTCTTCGAATAAAACAGACACCATTAAATATGTTCACATTAGTCAAAATAGGAATGATTATCACAGCATTACAAGTTATTATATCATCTGCCATTGTCTTTATGCGCCCCCAATTACCGTATCAAATGCGTTGGATTCCTGTACTAGCTACATCTTCTATTGCTATATTGTATGGTCTCATGTGTGGTAATATTGTTTCAGGTGGATGGGGAACAGCATCTGGACGGTTTTGGTGCGACGTCAAAATAATGTATGCGCGTGGATTCAACACAATACGTTCCATTACAAATCTTTGGACCACATCCTTATTTTTCATTTATATGGCACTATTATTGGACAATAATCATTCTTTAATCGCTGCACTTTTGTGTTTTTCAGCAATGGTGATTGAATGGCAAACAGGTACAGGCGAAAACATCAATCAATATGATATTAAATCATTTGAAAGATTTGTAGATACAGATGGCATTATGTGTTTGGAAAGTCTACATGCTTTTCAACTTCAAAAATCTGACCAAAAAACACATTGGTTGCCCACGATTTTAGCATCTACGGCACGTTTATATATTTGCACTGCGATATTCGCATCTGGAAATTATGCAGCGGACACGCACACATTCAAAATACCTCTTTTGGTCTTGATAACATTGTACTTGTGCATCATACCAATTGTTATTGAATTTTGCTATCATAAACATATCATCACTTTTTGTCAAGTCGAAGCCTATAGAACCACATCCGATATCATTGTTCCCACCATTATAAATGCATTTTCACTTGTCTAGTGCGCATATGTGTATTTAAATTGAAATATTATATTTAGATTAGATGAGAGCCTATGCAAAGATTCATCTTCCCCCTCCAATTGCAAGAAAGGTCCAAAAGCATTCCATCAATCCTCAAATATTAAGACGTTTCTGCGCCAATCATAAACAATTTCCTCAGGCATTGGAACATTTCTCAGTGACTCAACTTCTAACGAGTCCTGATTTGTGGCTCGTTGGCACGCAAGAAGCAACAAAACGTCAAGAATGGCTTAAAGAAGCTTATCCAAAACATATAGAACGCCAAGGGGAAAGTAACATGAGGAGTTATATTGTATGTGGTAAATGTAAACAACGGAAAGTCGAATATTATCAGCAGCAAATTCGTGGTGCTGATGAGCCAATGACTTGTTTTTGTTATTGTTTAAATTGTGGGAAGCGATGGACGCAGTAATGGACAATCGAGTGGGCCATGAACACTTTCTGAAGTTGGTTCGCCTTCTGAATCCACACACCAACAAAGGCCCGTGGAACCATGACATTGTTTAGGTAACCACCCACCATTGCCATCACATTGAGGACGAAAGGAACCGATTAAATAAAACGTATTTTGAGGACAAGGACGAGCACGGAGTGTAGAAAAAGTTGTTACCAAAAGAATCCATTGTGTCCAACTCATACTAAATATAAAATACACGTTAAACTTAAATAGTGTCATGAATTGTTTAGATATATGTTGTCTTCCATTCATTTACATCTATCGGTGCATTATATGGTTATGTCCCTGTATGTTTCATATCCGATACTCTTCCTATGAACCTTTTGACATACAATTACAAAATAACAGATGTCGTGAAGGAGGTTGGTTTAGTGACGATTACCAAAACTTTGTCTCTACACGCGATACGTTCTACGTTCTTATTGGACTTAAAATGCGTCGCAAAGGTAATCCTGAAACATTAAAGTTTGTCCAACGTCTCTCAAAAACATTGACCGCCGATGGTCAAGTAGCTAGTGGATTTCAATATCATTGGATGTCAAGCCAACCAATATATACCGACCAAAATTCCCATCAAATGACAGTCGACGCAAACATCATGTTTATCATCATGGTTTGGTGGTGCCACGAACAATACAATGAAGAAATACACAAATATTATTTGTTTTGTCAGAGAGCCATGCATTGGCTTGATACGTTCGCACATAACAACATATTACACGAACCCATGGGCGCGTCATGGGAATACACAAGACAACACGATGGAAAGTTATTACTAACTAATGTTCTCATGACACAAGCCATTCGCTCCATGGAACTCATCGCTTGTTCGCTCAAAGATAAACGCCTTGAACAAATATATAGAGACAGGCACCGACATTGGCTTTCAAAATGGCAAAATGAAGTCTATAAAACCCAAGAAACATTACCACGTATTCTTGCCGTCTATTGGAATATGGTTCCTACAATATTTATACGTTCATTCAACCAAGAAATAAACACGCCCCACGTGTCATTACGTACGCCAGGCCCTATCAAACCAGCCAGTATGCTACGAGACCGTATATATGGACGCGGTGACCTACACCAAACAGTTGTATGGCCATGGATTGGTTTTTTTTGGACAGCATTACTCGCGTCGAGAGGAGAAAAACTCATGGCAAGGCGTTGGTGGACCGCATACATTGAAATGCACCATTCCAAAACATTATATAATATATATGACAAGGATACAGGGCTTCCTATACGTCGCGCGTTTCTTAAAGCTATGCCAGCACATTCACTTACCATTGCCATGCAAATGGCTGCCAATCAATTGTTAACCGGATTGCCGGTTTAAATCAAAGAGTGCAGAAGATTTATTTTTGTCTGAAATTGTATATTACCTTTTGAGGTGACCATAAAATGCATCAAATAAAGTGGACTTTCGTTACGATATTTGAGAAGCGGTCGAGTAGTAGATGAAACCAACCAAAATCTTTCGACATCAGTCATCTTGACCTTTTTATATAACTTCAACAATGTCTGTTTATTCTCACGACCAAATAAAGAACTTCGTAAGACATCCGACACTGTTTTTAGCGAAACAAGTTCATCGAATACTTTGCGGTCTACTCGAGAAATAGGCACCGCATTTTCACAACAAAACAAGTCGATGGACATTTTAACATGAATATATTGACTTAAATACTTGAAAAGAAAGAAAATTTAGGTCTGAGCGAGTCTCTGAGCTTGGACATCAGCATTCACCACTTGCTCAATGGTCATGCCTCGAAGACGCATGTGGATGACTGGTTGACATTCACCATCCTTCAATGTTATATTTCGCAACACGAAATTACTCGAAGCACCATTGTCGTCTTGAAAAATGCACAAAATAGAATCTCTTGGCAATTGCGCAGCAAACTTTATCATCACATCCAAATATCGTTCCCTAGATTCGAAGAGATACTTGCCTGTACTTGTGTCATCCGTAGTGGGCATGTCCGGTAAAGAAAAGTCGACGAGCGCAAGGCTTGTAGGGTCGATAGCCGTCTCATTCGCATATATTTGCCGTGCGAGTTGTTGGCACATGTCTCTGAACAAATTGAGAAAATTAGGTCCAATATCAGCTGGTCTTGTGCCAATGTGCACTGAAACTGTGCCATTCGCAATAGATACACGAAAGCCTAGAGACGAAAACATCGGGACAGGCAAAAGCACCTCCAACATCATATCGCCAATATTATGACGACACAGTGGACATGTCGTGGGCTCGCCCTTGCGTCTTTGTATACCGCACCAATTCTGAAGACATTTCTTGTGAAAACAGTGGTAACAGGGCAAGGTGAAGGCTTTATCTCTCACTGGTTCCTGACAGATAGCGCACGTGGTATCGGGAACGACTTCTTCCCACATATTCTCCATCTTTGGAAGTTCATCCCAAACGAATGCAACAGGGCCACGTATCTCAATTCCCGCCCATGAACTGGCGAGCGAGTTGACTTGGCAAGACATACTTGGATCAATGTAAGCAGCAAACCCTGCCATCTTAGGTAACTCGCTGACCAGGCTTATTTCGTTGAAAACACCGCGGTATTGAAACGGCAATACGCATTCGGTGGTTTTGTTCGGTGTTAAAACGCGCAGAGACCCGTCGTCAGAGACCACGAACCATTTCTTGGGGTGCTTCTGAGCGAGCGCCATAAACTTTGGTAAGGTCATATTTTGTACAGAACAGGGGATGCAAGTGTGTTTATGGTGCTTCCAATGTGCTCTCTGACACTGTCTGTTGCAGTAGAACACCCTTTTACACCGTGTACAGCTCTTTACAGCCTCCTGTCCACAAGTCGCACAAGTCGGCATGTTGGTCTGAGATGGAGGGGGGCTGTGAGAAAAGGAGAGCGTGTGTGTCCGCAAGAGGCTAGTGGGGGGGCACTGACGGCC
>MDTD01031362.1_pt1 | contig 13922 bp, 10 predicted proteins | sample 811221 | NCBI WGS metagenome assembly MDTD01 (sample SAMN05326646, study PRJNA326480) | marine metagenome | isolation source: seawater | place: Pacific Ocean: South West | collected 2011
AGGCAACAGCATTTGGTGCATTAGTGGGAGCGTTATCAATTGGTGGGCCTTTCTTGCTTATGGCTGGTGCTGGATTCGCTGCAATCGGAGCTGGAATGATGTTGTTTGGCTTGGCTCTCAGATTTATCGCAACAAAAGATTTAGAGGCAATTGCCACATTTGCGACTGGTCTTTCGCAAATTGATGTTAGTAGTATTGAGGCTCTTGTTGATGCAATAAGGGCAATTGCAGATGCAATGAATGAGATACCTGTAAAAAAATCAATTGCATTCACCCAAACAATGACGACAACAGCAATTGCAGCCAGGACAGCTAATACCGCAGGTGCCCGGGCAGCGATGGGCTTAACTCGCACAACTGGCGCCACCAGCGGAACGATAAAAACAGAAGTTGCAGGCCAAGTAGAAGTTAAATTTAATACTGCACTATTTGAAAAAGAAGTAATTAACATAGTGCAAAAAAATAAAAGAAAAATTGCTCAGATTATAACTTAAGGAATTATTAAATGGCAGACAAATTCGATAAAAACCCTCTGTATTACAATGTCAATAAAATTGGCACTATGCGTATTCGTGAGGGCCACTTAGAAGAAATAGAGGACAACGCTGTCCTTGAACAGTTCACACCGGAGGGCTCGCCCAGGCCAATAAAAAATGTATTTTTTGCCGATGGTAGTGACTCATTGGCAAATAGGGGATTTGTTGTTTCATTTCAGCATGTTGCGTCAGGCAAGTTTGTTCATTTTAAATCTTTTATTACAGCGTTTAACGAATCTTACAATTCTGATTGGAACTCAGAGCCTGTTTATGGAAGAACTGACCCCATTAAAATGTTTAAACAAACTACAAGGTCCATGACGCTAGGTCTTATTATACCGGCCGCATCTGAAGGAGAAGGTTTTGAAAATCTTGGTAAATTGCAAGATTTCCTATCTTTTTTATATCCAACGTATACTGATGTGGATAATGCATTAACCATATCCCAATCACCTCTAATTAGAATGAGGGTTATGAATTTAATAAGAAAAACACAATATGGCCAACCCGACACACGCACCGAAAAGCAAAAAACCGAAGGAGTGCCACCAGCGAATACTTTTAAATCTTTAAAGGATGGCGATTCCAATTCTGGAACTACAAATCTTAGTCAGGCCGGCGCATCTGAAGGATTACTGGGTCATATTTCTAATGTTGCAATTAATCATAATTTAGAGAATAACGATGTAGGCTCCTTTATACTTTCAGATGGTGTCATAATTCCAAAAGCTGTTGAACTCACAGTAGATTTTCAAGTTTTACACGAAAGAAAATTAGGCTGGCAAAATGGAAACTTTAGTGATCAATTATTCCCATACGGAATTGATTTGTCTAAAACAAAAGTGAGAACAGAGCAACAAATTATAAACGAGCAGCTACGGCAAGCCAAAAGCGCTGTAGAAAGTATCATTGCGCGTAGAGCGGAGGAAGAAGCAAAAGAAGCTACAGAAGCACAAAGACAAAATGCTATTGCCGCAGGCTACCTTGTTGCAGATGGGGTTACTGCTGATGGCAGAATTAGGTATGCTCTTACCAAGCGTGGCGAACGCGCAGCAAAAAATAAAAGAGCCGAGGCTAAAAAGGATTTCAATCCTTTTAATGCTAGACCCTATCCAGATGAAGACGCAAAAGCAGAAGCAGAAAAACTTGCAGAATTTTTAAGTAACACAGACAATTTCATAAGCTAATAGGTAAAAATTATGCCCACAAGATATACAAAATCAAGATTTTTAGAAAATGACTCAGAATTTTATAGATTTTTAAGAGAAAAACGCAATGGTGCAAAAAGCATCACACATATGTCTACGGTTATGCTGAAACACCCATCTTTGCTAGATAGGATTAATTTAAAAACCACTAGCCACATATGGAAATATGGTGACAGATTTTACAATTTAGCATACAAGTATTATAATAATCCTGAATACTGGTGGATTATAGCTTGGTATAATGGGTTGCCCACCGAAGCAGATGTTAGAAGTGGTGATCCGCTGGTTATTCCTTTAAATATTGAAGATGTTCTAATAGCGCTCGGAGTATATTAATGTCTAATGGTATAACTCAAGATATTTTAAACGATCCAAAACGTTTACAAGAATATTACGAAGAAAAATTCAAAGATAATCCGTTTATTAAGGATAATTATCGCAAAGAATGGAAGCAACAAAATGTCGCAAATATAACTTCCAAAAAATGTGGGCTTATTTATGGCACCTGGACATCAACTAATGGAGCTATGGCCGGTTACAAAGCTATAGATGGTTTGGGCTCTGAAGCTCCACCGATACCGCCAAATAACTTTGGACGTCGACGCGGCGAGCCAGCGGCAAAAAGCTGGGCGGACTATTTCAGTGGTGAAATTAGAGTTCAAAGTCAAAAAAACCGTGAGTTGTTAAACCTTGAGGCTCGCGAGCCGGGCCGAAACGCTGTCAAAAGAGTTATAAACGATGAATTATATGCACCAAAGGCTCAAAATTTAATTTTTGAATCTGCATGTGGTAAAAATTTGAAAGATTTAGAAGTACTACTTGATTATAAATTTAACGAAGAAAAGAAGAAATCTTTGGGTTCCACTCTCCAAGGAGATGTAGACAGTATAGGCGCGCAGTCAAAAAAAGAAACACTCGCATGTGCAAGAAGACTTGCAGAATATAGAACAAGTCTTGAGCAGGCTCTAAATTTATTTTGGACAAGCGCAAAAAGACCCGATGTTGGTTTATTTAATGATTATGATTCTGATCAACTCAGAGGTATGGTGCCTTCACCACCAGCCAGAGTAAAACCAGCTGCTCCAACCCTAAATAAAGCTCAGGTGGCTTCCGAAAGTGTATTTGGTGCCGGGGAAGTTGCTGATGCGGTTGCCGATGAAGAAATATCATCTACTCCATCTTTTGTAAACCCACAAGATAACCCACTTTTTATTCCACAAGTGACAGATCCACAAGCAATGTTTAAAGATGCAATTGGTGATGCAGTATCTGTGGAAATTGCGTCTTCATTACCATCTTGGGTCGTGTTTTCCCCAACTGGAATACCCACAACAAATGGCGCACCTCTTGCTTCCGCGCCCACAAGTTATAAATTTAGATGGGATTTTTTGTTAATTGATCAAAACGCGAGAAACTCACTTAAAAACCCTGAATGGTACAAAGATTTAGCTGCCTCACCAAGTGCAAAAACAGTCAGTATGATGCCTACATTATTTGCATCTCTTTGTGTTGGAATTCACAATGCTATAGAATATGTGTTGTTGCCTGCACTTCCAAACGCTGCACAAGTTGATGCTTATCAAGGCGGCGCCGATGGCTCCGATATACAACTATATAATCAAGCGCAATCTATCTTAAGGGCTATGGATGGCGGAGACCAGAACGCCTTTCCGCTGCAGCCACCTATAGGAGAAGATGAAAGTTATGATTCTGTTATTAACTACGCCCAAGAATCAATTGGCAAGCTTGATAATAGTCAAATTAAAACATGGCTCGGTCGCGACTCACTAACAACTTTAAAAAACTTTTTAAATGCTATAAAAGAAGATGCAAAATGCATTAAAAAAGAAAAAGACGAACTTGATAAAAACTTAGACAACATAAAGGAGGCGGTGCCAGAAGCAGCTAAAGAAGTATTAAACGAAGACGACGCGAAGGACGTCGCCACCGATTCAGCAGCTGTCATTGATAGCTTTGACATTGACAATATTGGCTTTACAAGTCCAACTGATAAAAAACTTTTTAAAGAACAATGTTTCCTTTTGGCATTTGCTGCAAAAATTGCATCTTATAAAAACAACACACTTGACTACTCAATTGGTACCACACCGGCACATCCTGCGGGAGTACATAAGCGATTACCATATGAAAATTTATCACAATTTGGGATTAGACAAACAGAGTTTGCAGCTAAAAAAGACTTTAATGCTTCCATTCAAATGAGTGGCGATCCTTTTGGGTTCATCAATAAGCTAACGCAAAGCCCTAATTATTCAGATTTACTAGACATAGGACACGACCAGCTTTCGTCGTTGCAACCAAAAATAAGACTGTTCAAGGTTGTTTATAATGATAACCAGCTTAATCGTAGCGGCCAATTTGTAAATTCTGAAAAAGAAAGAGAAATTGAAATTGCTTTTAATTCTGTATTTTCAAAAAGCGAGCTAGACGAGATATACATCGGCAGTAAAGCAAGATCCGCTGGTATTGGTTTAAAAAGTTTTGAGTTTACTTACGATGGCAACAATCCTTTTTCATATAAAAAGAGTATTAAAGCAAAACTTGTTTTGCACGCCGCTTCATTTCAAGAGTTTTTTGTTCCAAGAACAGGAAAGTTTAGAGACTATGAGGGTTCCGAATTATTGTTAGGCGGCAAAGAATCTTATCGATATATTGATTTAGCGCTAAAAACATTTACCACATTTAATAAGCTTAATACCGTTTCAGCCCAGTATGCAAAATTAAGAGATCAAAATTCAAACTTAGCTAAATTAAATTTTAGGTTAAAGGCAGTAGTTGGCTGGTCAGTACCGCCAGGAAATATTCCTGGAATTGATCCAGAACAAAAAAAACGTTTAGTTAGAGCAATTTCTAACTCGTTTGTTACACTAAATTTAACACCTACAATACACAATTTTAATTTTGAACAAGATGGCTCGGTTACCTTAGAGATTGATTACTTAGCATATATTGATGATTTTTTTGATGATCGGGGATTTAATGTTTTTGCTGATCCGTCTGGTGTTGTTGGCTGGCAAAGAGAACTGAGAAAACTTAAGATGAAGCGCTTACGCTCCGCGTGTAAGTCTGCCGAAGGGATTCAAGAATTAAATGAAAAATATAAGGATACTGTGCAAAAAGAAATTAATGATTCACTTAGCTCATTAATAAGTTCTTTAATTAACAATAATAAAATTTATTATATTAATTTGAATTATGCAAAAATACAAGATTTTATTGCTAGTGGCCCATATCAAAATTATGAAAATTATGTTATTAAAAATGCTAGAGGCGACATTATTGTTAGCGATGATGAAAAAGATGAAATTGTTGCAAAACAAATTAATTCTGCGCTAGAATCTTACAAAGCGCAAAGAGAAGAGTATAATAATGCAGGTGGTTCCGCTGAAGAACCACCGAACCTTGGTGCCGCGCTATACGCAGCGTCACCACAGAGCAATGAACTCAGCTTTTTTTATCTAGGTGATTTAATAGATATAGTTTTAGAAAACATACAAAAAGAGCAGGCTGTTCTTATTTCACAATTTGAAAGCGAACAAAACAAAGAACAATTCACTTTCCCAAAAAAATCAGCAATTGCAAATCTGGGATTAACAAATGCTTTAAAGTCTGAAGGCGAAGATGGAAACAAAGACAAAATTTCTATTGTTGACTGGAACGAAAGACGAATTGAATTAGAAAAATTTGCAAGAAATTTAAAAAGAATGAGAATTCTTCTTGGGCCTGTAGAATTAGTCCACCACAAAAAACAAGCAGAGGGTAATATTAGTGAATTTGTAAACTTTGGGGATGTTCCTATATCGGTTAAGTATTTTATGGAGTGGATTTCTGGTAAAGTACTATCAAAAGACGAAGTATTTTACGCACTCCCGGTTTTCATCACACAGCTCATGAACAATTTAGTTTCTAAATTTTTAAATAATAACAATTGCTTCTTTTTTGACATTAAACAAAAAGTAAGAGTCAACCAATGTTCACTAACAACATTCAGTCCTCCCGAATATGGCGGAAAAGATGAATTAACAAATCTATTGGTTTCGCCTATTATAGCGTCCAAAGCAAAATTAATGAAAAAATTTAATAGAGCCGGTAGTCCGACCAGATTGAATTTGTCTGATTCATCTGTTCTGCATCATCGTGGCCTTAATGCTGATGGTACTATTGCAAATCCTAATTTATTAAGACCGATTCTTAATGTTTCTGGCCGCGCAAATGAAGAAAATATAAACTACCCAATTTTAAATAATGAAATTAATTATATGGTTTTTTTCGCAGGTCAGGTTTCTAAGCCCAGTGAATATCCTGTTGATAAAGAAGAGAATAGAAGGAATGGCATATTTCATTATCTTCTTGGCAGGGACCGCGGCTTAATAAAAGAAATTAACTTACAAAAAACTACTTCTAAAGGATTAGCTGAAGTTAGATTTGAGCAAGATGGATATGATGGGTTAAAACAATTGAGAGTTATTTATGATTTAGATGTGACAACATATGCTAATGTAAATACATTTCCTGGTACGTATATATATGTGCCAGCCGCCGGCTTTGATCCTGCAATGTCTACAAACCTTATAACCACAACTGATGGTGATGGAAATTTAATGCCTCTTCGTATGGAAGAACTAGGTATAGGTGGTTACTATATGATTATTCGCTCAACACATAAATTTGGAATTGGCGAGGCAACAACTGAAATATCCGCTAAATGGATTGCAGGGCTTGCTAGCGACTACCCGATAGCAGAGGGCGAAAATTCTGATCCTTCTGAGGTAGGTTGTGCCGAAGCGATCAATACAAGAAAAGAAAAAATGAGTAGTTCGTGATATGTCAAAATATTTAGTTGAAGAAAACTCTGAATCATCAATTCTACTTTTTAACAAAAGAAGACTATATCGGTCCATTTTGAGAGGACAAAACCATAATAATATTATACAAATGGACGTGGCAGAAAAAATATTATACGGTAGAATTGATTCAAACTTTTTACCCTTAATCGTAACCAAAGCAAATCTAACAAGGTTACAAAGTTTTGATAATGAATTTGATCCTCCAAAAGCATTAAATTTTGTCGCGGACCTGTTTGCCGAAGTTGTTACACAATTTAAAAAATGCACCCAGATTGGAAATATTAGGCAAAATGATACCTACTTAAGTAATTTAAAAGCGTACAAAGCTTACGTGGACCCAATTGAGGAATATCAGCAATACATACAAACATACTCCGACTCAATTGCTGGTATGTTTATTGCTGACAATATTAAGGTCACAAACTTTGATGAGTTCAAAGAGGCCATACTACCAGTCTTAAAAACTGCAGCTAGTTTTGAGCCCATAACATTTACTGGATTTTTAAAAAGTAAAAATTGTTCTGTCTTATCTACAGGACTGGCGATTGAGATTGCAGATTCTGATTATATCAATGATAATGAAAAATTTGAAAGCTTTATTCAAAGTGAAAACTGGGAATTTTTTGTTAACACTTGCGATTCGTATGGATTTATGGTAGATTTAAATGTTCCCTGGAGAATGATTATTGACCTTAATTCAACAGCAGCAATTGAAGCAGCTTCAAGATATATTGATGTTGCAACAGCAGATCAAACCTTATTTTATTATTACCAAAATTCATCAAGGGTAAATTATTCATTTTTTAAAAAAACATTGCTTGATCTTTATATGAATATAAGAAAAAACTATGCGCAAATATTTGAGTGCCAGGTAAGTAGAAAGCTTGTTCCGTCAGTCATTTCTGCACAAGCGTATACACTTGAGCAATTAACAAAAAAATATGATGAACAATATTTTATAGATTTTTATACAAGATTAAGATTGTTTGAAGAAAGGCGCGAATTGGACTCTGAAAAAATTAACAAAATTGTTGATGATCAAATAAGTTTTTTTAATAGTAATGGAGACTACGAGCGTCTTTTTGTATATTTAGAGTCTCAAATCAATAAAACATTTGACAAAGAAGGCTCATTGGGATATTATAACAATCTGTATAGAAAACGCAAGATTGAAAAATTTAATTTAGGCGAAATAAATATTCTAACAACTACAGAAGGTGGAGATGATTTTTCAGGCTATTGATGACAAAAATGAATGCATCGGCATATATGCCAACGGAAAACTTGATTTTGAAAATATACCAACTGGACTTACCCGAACATGGAAATACAGCGGGTCTGTAACTGATGAGGCAATTGAATATGGTTGGCTTTACGCAGGTGGCAAAAAATTAATTGATTGTTGTCCAGATGAACTAGTGGATGAATTACAAAGCGCACAGAAAAAAGCGCGCGCTTACATCAAATCATTTGAAATTGCAAAAATTAATTTACGTGACCATTGTATATATGATTTAATACCATATGACTTTCTCATGGAGTTTTGCGAAGTTAAAAATAAAGTCACTGAACACGTATTTAACAATTTTAACAAACCAAATAACTATGAACACTTAAATGCTGTGCAAAAATTGCTTCATAAAATAAAGTATCAAAATTTAAACATCGATATTAGTGATTGCAAGCACTTACTAATATCATCCGTCGTAAGAAGTAAGATACAGAGGATATCAAAGAATAATTTTATTGACTATGATTTATTTGGCACAGTAACAGGCCGTCTTACAACAAAACAAAATTCATTCCCTGTGCTTACTATGAAAAAAGAAATTAGACAAATTATGAAGCCAAATAACGACCTTTTTATAGCATTGGATTACAATGGCGCAGAGGTGAGAACACTGCTTGAGCTACAGAGTGTTGAACAGCCAGCCGAGGACATTCACGAGTGGAACTGTAAACATCTTTTTGAGCAAGAGGTTACAAGAGATGAGTGTAAGGTAAGATTTTTTGCATGGCTATATGATCCTGAATCAACTGACATTAATACAAGATTATATAACCGTGAAAATCTTTTAGAAACGTGGTATGATGGCACGCATATTAGTACTCCATATGGCCGGCGCATTAAAGTAGAAAAAAGAAAAGCATTCAATTATTTAATTCAAAGTACAACTGCGGATCGTGTTTTAGAAAAAGCTGTTAAAATTGATAAATTGCTGGAAGGCCACAAAAGTTACATATCTCATATAATTCATGATGAAATTGTTTTAGATTATTCTGATGAAGATCGTGGGTTAATTCCTTTAATAAAAAATATATTCGAAGATGGATTCTTGTCTTCGGTAAGTGCTGGAAAAAATGGGTTTGAACTAAAAGAGATAAAAATATGATTTCTATTATTGGATTAGGAAACGCTGCTTCAGCGATAGCAGAACTGTTCTCAGAAATTAAGCAATACAAAATTTACAAACTTAATTCAAAAATTGAAAAAAATACTAAGTATAACTTTAAATTAAAAAATTTTGATAAGCCGGAAGATTATGAAAAAAATATTCCCAGATTAGGTAAGTTTTTTAGTACTATTGATAATAATGTACAGTTTATTGTTATGGGGGGCTCCTACAGTTCTAACTACACTTTAGGAATTTTAGAACAAATAAAAGATAAGCCCATAGACTTAATTTATATTCAGCCAGACACCGAATTACTAACGGGCAATCCTGTATTAATAGAAAACACAACATTTGGAGTGCTTCAGGAGTATGCTAGGTCAGGATTGATAAACTCAATTACTTTAATTTCTAATCTTGCAATTGAAGAGTCTCTTGGAGACATTAACATTAAAAACTATTATAATTCGCTAAACAACTTCATTTTTTCTGCAGTTCATCATTTAAATTATTTTGTACATTCAGAGCCAGAAATTGGACAGGTCTCACGTCCTGCTGATATTAATCGAATTCGTGCCATAGCTGGTCTTAATATGAAAAATCTTGAAGAAAAATGGTTTTTTAATCTTGACAACCCCAGAGAGCTATGTTATTATTTAGCTATAAATACAAAAAGATTGGAGACTGAAGGAGGCTTGCATAAAAAAATTGTAGATATGCTTAAACAAAAACCAAAAAATGCATTTCGCAAAATTTCTTATGCAATTTATGAAACACCTTACAATGACTTTGGGTTCTGCGTTGCCCATACTAACGTAGTACAAAACAAAAAAACTCTTGACAAGCTAGAACAAGAGTGATACATTAGATGCTGTGGAACGCACAGTATACTTTACAAACAAATAGGAGAAAAACTAATGTCAATCAACATGGAACTAATGAGAAAGAAACTTGCCACACTTCGTGGGGAGCGTGACAAGGATGAAAGCTCACCCTTTTTTAAGCCAGACGAGGGCGATACCGATATTCGTATTGTGCCCACCAATGATGGCGACCCCTTGAAGGAAATGTTCTTCCACTATAATGTGGGCGAGCACAAGGGAGGCATTCTCTGCCCTAAGCGTAATTACGGGGAGACATGCCCAATTTGCTCATTCGCTTCTTCACTTTGGCGTGAAGGAGTTGACAACAACGATGATGAGAGTAAGAAGCTTGCTAAAAGCCTCTTTGTGCGAACCCGCTACTTCTCACCAGTCATTGTGCGAGGACGAGAAGAAGAAGGAATCAAGGTCTATGGCTACGGTAAGCAAGCCTATGAACTTCTTCTTGGATATATTCTCGATCCAGAATATGGTGATATCACAGATTCCAAGGAGGGAACCGATATCACTCTTACATACACCAAGCCAAACAAGCCTGGTGCATATCCACAAACGAGCCTCAAGATGCGCCGTAACACATCCACCTTGCTGGAAGACGCAGAAGCGATCCCCGCCCTCCTTGATCGCATGCCTGACTTTGACGGACTTTTTGAACGTCTTAGTGCTCAGCAAGTCGGCGCTATCTTGGACGAGCAACTTTCGGGTGATAGTTCAGCCGAAAGCCGCTCTTCAGAAACAGCTAAATATGGTCCCGCCAACGGTAAGAGCAGTGTTGACCAAGCATTTGATGAACTAATGAGTAGCTAATATAACTAGGCTCTTGTGAGACCGATGGCAGACCGGGATAAAAAATAGTCTGCCATATTTTACCAATAAAGGAGAAATAGTATGTTAGATTGGTTAAAGGCCGCATGGGCCAGCTGGAGAATTAGAGTAGCAGTAGTTGGAGGCACACTTGTTGTTGCAACCGCATATGGAACCTGCTCTGTGGATCCACAAGAGGTTTCAGAGGCCGAGGTAGTACCACAAGTTGAGACTGAAACTAAACAAGTTTCAGAAACTACAACCACAGAAACTGCAACAGAAGTTTCCGCTGATACCACCGCTGAAACGACTACTGAAACAAACGCAACAGAATAAGCTGCAGCCGCTGGCAGACCGGTGTAAAGTCTGCCGCTTTTATCAACCACAAAATCGCGAACATAAGATTGTTTAGATGCGATAACAACAAATAAGGAAACAAACATGACTAGACACGTTATAACATTGCCTCTTGCGGGCAAAAATGCTGTTGCACAAGCAGCGCTTCCTCGCCAGGAAGCATCACCAGATGATGTACCAATTATGCACTATGTGTGCTTTGTTGAACCATCTATTAATAATGGGCTGGAGCTAATTCCAAAGGGCCCAAACCCTCGATATGTCAATATTGATGGTAAAATTCCTAAAGAAATTGAAAAGTCTTTTATTGAAGACGAAAACTTTGCTATTAAGAATAGAGGCTTACAAATTATTATTGATGATGGGTCATTTGATGTTGTTACAATCGATGGAACACCACACGTGAAGTTTAGTTGTTCAGAACCCGGCATGACTGGCCATTATGATGGTCAACATACAGGTGATCGGGTTACCACTGCTGTAAAGCAGCTTGGAGAGCAGGGTCACAAGCAACACTTACCAGTTCAGTTGGTAGAAAGAGCAGCCTTTAGGACTCTTAAGGAAATGCGCGATGCTGCCAAAGCAATTAATAATGTACAGAAACAAAAGAATATTAGTGAATTTGATATTGCTGGTGGGTTTGATGAACTCAAGAATAATTTAAGCTATTGTGCTCAAGAAAACATTGGCTGGGCTCAAAATCAAATTTCTACAGCCGGTACCCGCGTCACCAGTGAGTGCCAGGCCACACAAGTTACTTGTCTGCTTGGTTCTTTGCTGCCTAAGACTTTTAGATCTGGCGCATCTTTAAGTGACATTAGTTCGTGGCCCAAAAAGGGCGAAGCTGTAATTAATAAGTTTAACGAAAAAGGAGTTGGACAATTGCTCTACCGCGCAGCTACTGAGATTGATACGCTATTGGAACTGTCAGACTATATCCAAAGCACGCTGAAAAGTACTTTAGGGGGCCAATATGAAACCTATGGTATTTTGAGGGCTTCCACCGCCGCACAGTTAAAAAAGTCAGTTGAGGATAGAAAAGCATATAAGTCCTCTTTATTCAAGACCGGGGGATCTAACGACCATACGCTAAATAAAGATATCATGCCAGTTGTATGTTATTCAATTGTCAATAGTGTTTATGAATATGACGACCAGTCTGGGTTTACTACAAATTATTCAATTGACGAAATGAAGGCAATTTGGAAGGAGGCAGGCCCTGCGGTTCTTTCTAGCATTGAAAATCGTTATCGTAATAGTTTTCAGACAAATTATAAATCACGTTGGGCTGATTTTGCTTTAGATATTACAATGTGGGCACAGTGTGCCGATCTTGTTCAGCGAGTAATTTATAATCCTCAATCCTGGAAGAGACACTTAAGTCAAAAAGTTGCTTAATAAATATCCGCTAGCACACCGGTTAAAGTGTGCTATTTTTCTTGACACTTGATTCAGCACGTGATAAGATACAATATAATTTATAGGAGGGCTAATGGCCAGAAAAGCAAAACCAAAGGCAGGTCGTGTAGATATGCAAGATCTGATGAAACTAGTAAATAAGAAGGCAGGTAGAAATGTCGCACATGATTTAACTGGCGATAATCCTACATCAGTAAAAGAATGGATTCCAACAGGATCTAGGTGGCTAGATTCTATTATTTGCAAAGGACAGGTTTCTGGTATTCCTGTTGGCAAGGTTACTGAAATCGCTGGCCTTGAAGCAACAGGTAAATCATACATGGCTGCACAAATTGCGGCGAACGCTCAAAAAACAGGTAAGTTGGTTGTATATTTTGATTCTGAATCTGCAATTGATCCAACTTTTTTGGAGCGTTCTGGGTGTGATTTAGGGCGATTAATGTATGTTCAAGCATCCTCCGTGGAGTTTGTGCTTGAAACTATTGAAGAACTTTTGGGCGCCACTGATGAACAACTAGTTTTTATCTGGGACTCGCTGGCTTTCACGCCATCTATTTCAGATGTAGAGGGCGATTTCAATCCTCAGTCTTCAATGGCAGTCAAGGCTCGAATCTTAGCTAAAGGAATGTCAAAATTGACTATTCCAATTGCAGATAAACAAGCTACTTTTATTGTTCTTAACCAATTGAAGACAAATATTCCACAAGGACCAACGGCGCGTATTGTAGCAATGACAACGCCATATATCACGCCGGGTGGAAAAGCCATGCACTATGCATATTCGTTGCGTGTATGGCTTACTGGTCGCAAAGCAAAATCTTCGTTTATTGAAGATGAAAAAGGGTTTCGCATTGGCTCTGAAGTCAAAGTGAAGCTTGAAAAGTCAAGATTTGGTACGCAAGGTCGATCCTGTGCTTTTCGTATCTTATGGGGGACAGATGAGATTGGCATTCGCGACGAAGAAAGCTGGTTTGATGCCATTAAAGGTTCCGATTCGTTAACATCTGCAGGGGCATGGTATACATTATCCACCTCCGATGGTTATACGAAAAAGTTCCAACCCTCCAAATGGACTGAGTTAGTTACTAGTGATGAAGAATTTAGAAATCGCGTAATTAGAATTATGGATGAAGAAATTGTTCAAAAATTTGATAAACGCGAAGGTGATGCTAGTAATTATTACGAAGATCCTGATGATCTCACTGTGCCCGTAAAAGAATAAAATAATTCTTGACTTTGCCCTCTGGATTGGTTATAATAAGATATAATCATGAAGGAGGGTTTTTCATGCGAAACTACGGATATGCTTGCATCAATATGGGGTTTTCAAATCGCCCTAAGTCGCAACGCATTACAACTAACAGAACAATGATCAAACGCACGTTCTTTGAGAAAGGTATCGGATATGCTTCCGAGCTAGCTTTACAGAACGTACGAGATCTTTACAAAATTCTAG
>MDTD01075332.1_pt1 | contig 13922 bp, 14 predicted proteins | sample 811221 | NCBI WGS metagenome assembly MDTD01 (sample SAMN05326646, study PRJNA326480) | marine metagenome | isolation source: seawater | place: Pacific Ocean: South West | collected 2011
ACAATAAATTTATTGACTTATCTTTATTAATATCTAATTTAAAATAAGATATTTATTAAGAAAGGTTAGTAAATGAACAAAAAAGAAATTTTAAATTTGAAAATATTGTTAAAAGATTTGGGTTTAGCTAATATGCCTGGTTCTTTTAATTACTCGTCATTTGAAAATAGTAATAAGTCCCCTATTTATTTTTTGGGCTCAAGTCCAGGTGGAAACCCTATTAAAGAAAAACAAACTATAATTGAACATTTTAATTTTATGATAAAAAATCCAAGATTTAATGAATATTACGATGGTATCTGGAATCCAAGAGGTAGACCAAATCCAATTGGACAAAGTCCTCTTCAGAAGAGAGTGCAGTATTTATTAGAATCATTAATGATTAATCCAAGGGCTGCTTTTTCTACCAATTTAATTTTTGCAAGATTTCACTCAGAAAGTAATATTCAGAACTATAATCACTTAGCAACTAAATGTTGGCCTGTTCATTCATTTTTAATTGAAAAAATTAATCCTAATTTAATAATAGTATTAGGAAATAAATGTTTTGAATTTGTTTGCAACCAAATGACAGATTTATCAAATATAAAGCAATTTAAGATTGATCATGGACAAGGTTGGACTTGTAAACAATCATCTGGACTTCTCAAGGAAAAAAGAAGAGATTTAATAATGCTTCCTCATCTTTCTAGATTTGCGATAAATCAAATTAAACACAAACCTATTATAGAATGGATTAAATGTTTTTTAGGAAATGGTAGAGATTATAAACCAGTTATGGGGTGACAAATATACCTTTAAAGGTCGTTAGTAAGTTGCGTCCTTAATGCTTGTTATGTCTATTTATCAAATACCCCAAAACATAAGATTGATAAAATGATAAAAACTAGATTTGTCAAAAAAAGTTAGCTAGTAAATAACAAGAAAACTTACTCATTTCAAAATAATATTTTGTAGATAAATTTGTAGACTGAATAGTTTTAGTTTTATAAAATATAACAAAAACATATGCTTAAAATAGAGTATGGCAGATGGTCCCTCCGCCATTAAGATAACTTCCTTGCTTTATGCTATGTCATAAAACCCTAAAAAGCATGTAAAAGATTGACCAGATAACTACAAATTATTTCACTCTAAATTATCATAAATCATATTTAATTGTAGACAAAATTATGGACTGAAAACTATTTGTATATAAAATGTAAATTAATTGGATTATTGTATTGATTTAGTAAGGATTTTATACACGTATGCTTAATGAAAGATGAACCTTTTTAATTTTTGAACAACTCATATCTTAAGGAGATATATATATGACTTTAAGAGAAAATATAACTACAGTTCACAAATATGATGACAATAGTTTAAGGCCATTAAATAATATTTCTTACGTAAAAGGATCTAGTTCGCCTCCCCTTATTGATTTCACAATATCAAAACTTTTAAAAAATACAGTATTAAAGTTTGGTGAAAGAGATGCCTTTGTTTTTCCGGATCATAAACTAAATTATAAAGAATTTGACCATATGGTTGACAAATTGGCAACTGGTCTCATAAAAATTGGTCTAAAGAAAGGAGATAGATTAGGTGTTTGGTCTCCAAATCGTTTAGAGTGGGTTTTAACACAATTTGCTACTGCTCGATTAGGTGTTATTTTAGTAAATATCAACCCTGCGTACAGACTTACTGAATTAGAATATTCTCTAAACAAGGTTGGTTGTAAAGCTCTAATATTAGCAAAAAATTTTAAAACTTCAGAATATTTTAAAATGATACTTTCATTAGCTCCAGAATTAAATACATGCAAAAAAGGAGAGCTTAAAGCTAAAAAGTTGCCTCAACTTAGTCATATAATTCTTATGGATGAAGTTAATGAAAGTGATTCTGGTATATGGATGTTTGAGGAGATTTTTAATCTTGGAGGAGATAAAGAAAGACAAAAACTTAATAGGATTGATGAAAAGCTAAAACCTAATGATGCAATTAATATTCAATTTACTTCAGGCACAACCGGACAACCAAAAGGTGCTACTTTATCTCATTACAACATTGTGAATAATGGCAGTCTAGTAACAGATAGAATAAAACTTACTGAAAAAGATCGTTTAGCAATACCAGTACCACTTTATCATTGTTTTGGTATGGTAATGGGTGTTCTAGGTGCCGTTAGCAAAGGTGCAGCTATGATTTTTCCAGGAGAATCTTTCGATGCTAAAGAAACATTAGATGTTCTAGTTAGAGAAAAATGTACTGCTGTATATGGAGTACCAACAATGTTTGTTGCAATACTTCAAGAATTAAATAAATCGTCTAGAGATTTATCTAGAATGCGAACAGGTATAATGGCTGGTGCACCATGCCCAATCGAAGTAATGAAAAAGGTAAATAATTTAATGAACATGAAAGAAGTAACAATATGCTATGGAATGACCGAAACTGCTCCCGTTTCTTTCCAGAGTTTTGTAAACGACCCAACTGAAAAAAGATGTAAAACCGTAGGACGTGTTCATCCACATTTAGAAGTAAAGATAGTAGATAAATTTAATAAAATTGTTCCTATTGGCAAACAGGGTGAACTTTGTACTCGAGGATATTCTGTTATGAAAGAGTACTGGAATGACTTTAATACAACAAATGAGGTAATTAATGACGGATGGATGTATACCGGGGATTTAGGTATTTTTGATGAAGATGGATTTTGCACAATAACTGGACGTCTTAAAGATATGATAATTAGAGGTGGAGAAAATATCTATCCAAGGGAAATAGAAGAATATTTATTTTCTCATCCAAAGATAAGTGAGGTGCAGGTATTTGGAGTTCCTGACAAGAAAATGGGAGAGGTAGTTTGTGCATGGATTGTTCTTAAAACAGGATGTAAAATTAACGACAAAGAATTAGAACAATTTTGCAAAGAAAAAATAGCTCATTTTAAAATACCAAAATTTTTTAAAATAGTTAAAGAATTACCAATGACTATTACTGGAAAGCCTCAAAAATTTGTAATGAAACAAAGAATGATGGAAATTCTTAATTTAAAATAATTGTAGTTTTATAAATAATAAAGTAATTGCATACCTATCTAAATTGTAAAATCTAATCAAATCTATATTTTGGCTTTGGGGAAATGCATGACAACATTAATTAAGTTAATTAATTATATCTTAAATTATGAATATTTATAAAAATACACTTGGAATAATTTATATTTTAATTGCAATGGCAATATTTTCAGTCCACGACGCCATATTAAAATATATTTTTGAAAAAACCTCACTGTATGAAATTTTTTTTGCAAGAACTTTTATCGCAGCATTATTATCAGTTGGATTTGTATTAATTACGAAGCAAAAAGTTTCATTAATTACACATTACCCTTTTTTGTCAATAATAAGGGTAATTCTGCATTTATTAGCTTTTAGTTTTTATTTTGTTTCATTGACATATTTGTCACTTGCTATTGCTACAGCACTTTACTTTTCTACACCTTTTTTTATGTCAATTTTTGCTAGAATTTTTTTAAAAGAGCATATTGGTCACAAGAGATGGTTATCAATTTTTGTTGGGTTTGTCGGAGTGTACATAATATTGAACCCTGACTTTGAAGATTTTGATTTTAAAACTCTTTTACCGCTTCTTTGTGCTTTATTTTACGCTTTGTCAATGACAATTACAAAAATAACTTCTGATAAAGATGATGCTTATACTCAATTATTTTATTTCTATTTGATAACAATTTTATTATGTAGTTTAATCTTCTTATTTTTGGGATCAGGACAATTTGATAATTACAATGATCCAACAGTAAAGTTTATTTTTAGAGAATGGTTTAGTGATATCAATTATACTTGGAAATTTATTGCTTTAATAGGTGTTTTGGCCACTATTGCTTTTACCTTTGTATTTAAAGCATACAGTTCGTATTCGACATCAGTAACATCTATATTTGAATATTCACTAATTGTTTGGTCTATAATTATAGGATATTTTTTATTTAATAACATACCAACAATAAGAACAATAATTGGTTGTATGATAATTATATGCGCAGGAATATTTATATTTTTTAGAGAAAAAATAACAGAACAAAAAACTAATTTAGAAACTCCTTTAAGGAAATGAATCAATATTTAATAGTTCTTATATAAATTATAAAAATTAGACACAAAATTATTTTGTTTTCATTTAAGTTATCTATTAAATTTATTAGATGTTCATCGATAAAATAGAAACAATAAGAGTTGTAGAGCATCCAAACCTAATATGGGTAAAAGTCTATACTAATGAGGGTCTATTTGGGTTAGGTGAGACTTGGTTTGGTGCTGAAGCTGTTGAAGCTGATATTCATACAAGAATAGCCCCTTTTTTGTTAGGGAAAAATCCAACGGAAATAGAATATATTTACTCAAAAATGAAACCTTACATAGGATTTCTCGGAACTGGTGTCGAAATGAGAGCATTATCAGCTTTAGATGTTGCCTTATGGGATTTAAATGGAAAAATTAAGAATGTACCATTATATGATCTTGTCGGAGGTAAAACGAAATCAAATATAAGAGTTTATAATACTTGTGCAGGTCCTTACTATGTATCCCAAAACGCTGATGTAAGACCTGATAATTTTGGGACAAATAAATTTAACAATAAAAAAATAAAATTTTATGAAGATTTAGAAATGTTTATGAATAAGCCTGAAGATTTGGCTAGTTCATTACTTGAAATGGGAATAAAATCAATGAAGATTTGGCCTTTTGATTTTGCTAAAGGTGCAATGAGGGGTTTAGAAATTTCAAATGAAGATCTAAAAAAATATTTAAAACCATTTGAAAAAATAAGAAAAACTCATGGGGATAATATTAGAATAAAAGCAGAACTTCATGGGATTTGGGGATTAGAGGCATCCAAAAAAATATGTAACGCTCTTGAGGAGTTTGATATGTGTTGGATTGAAGATCCAATTTGGATGGACAGATTGGATGATATACCAAAATTAGCAAAATCAACTAATCAACCATTAGCTGGTGGTGAAACTCTTGGTGGTTTAGGACAAATACGCCAGTTAATTGAAATTTCTGACATCGCATATCCTATAATAGATGTCACATGGGGAGGTGGAATAACATTTGCCAAAAAAGCAGCAACAATAGCAGAAAGTCATATGAAATCAATTGCTCTTCACGATTGCTCTGGTCCAATAACACTAGCAGTCTCCACTCATTTAGCTCTTGCTTTAAATAATGTAGTAGAACAAGAAATAACAAGAGGATTTTATTATGGTTGGTATCATGAATTAGTTAATGAACTCCCATTAATAAAGGATGGAATGATAAGTGTTTCTGACAAACCTGGGATAGGGATAGACTTAAACAGTAATTTATTAAAAAAAACAGACTTAATTACTAGAAATACTTATAAAAAGTAAATTAAAAATTTTAAAATAATTTAATTTTGTTTAATCTAATTAAGTCATTAAGAGCTTTAATAATTATAATTTTAATAAGGAGAAAAAAATGTCATTTTTTACAGTTTCTCACTGGGAAGCAAAAACTTGGAAAAAAGAAGATGAAACAAAAGCAAAAGAAAAATATATTCCTATGATACTATCTTTAGGAGCTCACTCTGTAAAAATGTGTAAAACAGATGAATTAAACTTTATGGTTATTACAGAATGGCCAAATGGACAAATAGCAAAAGAAGCTGCAGAAAAAATTGCCAGTGTAAGAGAACAGGCTTCTGAAGAATTTGATAATGTGATGATTAGCAGTTATGCTGGTGAAACTTTCGCGTCAAGCTAAACAAATTGCCTAAGTATCTTTACTCAAAATTTCAAATTTTTTGTTAAGTTTAAAATCTTTTTATTAATTATATAATTAATTTTTTGACAATATTTCCTCAACTAATTTCTGAACCCTAAATGCTTCATCAATAGTGGCTAAACTATTTGGCTTATTATTTATTTTAAGAACTAAATTATCAAGCTGTAATTTTAAACTAATCGCTCTAAGGTCTTTAGGCTCTTTTCTAAGCGGAATAAATTTATTACCAATTGATATAGAGTCTTTGTGAAATTCTGAAACCCTTATACTTTTTTTTGATCCTTTAATTGTAAATTGCTGTTTGTCTGGTTGCATGCCACCAACTGTTGCAAAAATATTGACAGGTAAATTATCCGTTGTTTCTAATCTGGCAAAAACAGAGGTTTCACATAAAAATTCTTCTGATGGGTAAGAAGTATGAGCCCATATAACTCTAAGAGCTCCGAAAACACGTTCTATAAAAAAAAGAAAATGAGATATTACCTCTCTTGTCATGCCGCCTTCTTTTTTAAATCTAAGCCAATTTGCTGATTTTTGCCACTGACGCGGCCAAGATGTGTATCTAATTATAATATCAATACCAAGTATTTCACCCAATTCACCATTATCTTTTCTTGCAATCAAATCTTTAAGGACAATGCCCGATGCTTGCGTGAAATTTACAGCAATAGGAACATCATAATTTTGAAGTTTTTGAACAAATTTTTTACTATTTTGTACATTAACACCAAATGGTTTTTCTAGAAAAAGAGGCTTTCCTTGTTCAACAGTTTTTATAGCGTACTCTTCTCTGACAGAGGGCGGACAAGCTAAATAAACTAAGTTAGACTTTTCTATAGCTTCATTTGCACTTTCCATAATTTGAGAATTTTTGTCTTGATTTTTAGCCTTTTTACAAGCTATAGGATTTGGATCCCACAAATATACTGGATTAAATTGTTTATGTAATCTCATATGATTTAACATACGAGAACCCATTACACCTAAACCAATAATAGCAACGTTAATTGTCATTAAAACACCTATTGTAAATCAAATTTTAAAATAATTTTTCCAGTTATGTATGGGTTTAAAACCAAGAACTTCTTTTATTTTTCTATTAGATAAAATTGATTCATATTCATCCATTTTTCTTTTTAATTTAACATTAGGAAAAAATTGGTTAATTATTTCCTGAGTTGTTAAGTTAACTGAGTTAATATTATGTGTAACATTAAAAACTTCATAACCAAGCCCATCTTTTTTTACACATAGTTCTATTGCTTGGGCTAAATCTCTAGCATCAATATAATTAAAAAGATTTCTTAATCTTATACTTGGATTTTTACAAAATTCTTCAAACCTATAATATTCGTTTGGTTCAACAATATTCCCAATTCTTAATGCATAAATATCAATACCAGTTCTTTTTTGAAATGCTTTGCCAGTTTGTTCATTTAAAACTTTTGAAAGCCCATAGCTATCAGTCGGACTAGTCTCGTAGTCCTCTTCGATTGGAAGCCATTTCGGAATTGGATTACCTTGTGCAAAACAAAAACCATATGTTGTTTCTGAGGATGCAAAGATAATCTTTTTAATTCCAAGTTTTGTTGCAGCTTCGATTATATTGTAAGTACCTAAAGTATTAATACGAAATGTTTCATTATCTGGCTTAACTAAAATTCTTGGTATTGCCGCTAAGTGAACAACTGCATCGAAACTTTTTATACCTTCTCCTGATTTAAGTTCTGGTATATTCGCATAACCAGACAAAGCGTTAAATACTTGACCGGAGTCAGTAATATCTAAATTTATATTATCAACTCCATGAATCATCAATGGAACAACGTCAGCATTTACAACAGAATAATCTTTTTCTAATAAATATGGAATTAAATGCTTACCAGCTTTTCCACTTCCACCAGTGACAAATATTTTAGATTTTGTCATATACACCTCTAAAAATTAAAATTTTGACTAAAGTCAATTTAACAATGATTATTTATTATAAACTAATTTGTAGACTAAAAAACTATTAAGCTATAAAATTATATAACCAGAATGAAATAACGATGAAAATTATCTCCACTATAATTAAAAAATGTTCCTATATTAATTTCAATCCGATAAAAATTCTATTTAATTAAGTGATTTTACTTTGTTTTAAATATTAGTCTATTGGAGATTGTTTTTGTATAATTTATGTATTTTACAAGCTGGACCTATAAACAAAGACCTAATTCTGGATTACCCGTCATACGACAAAATGTTTTCATCCCTGTTAAAAATTAAAATTAAATATTGGAAAGTAGATGTTTACAATATTTACCAAAATATTTTTCCTCAAGATCTATCTTTTTATAATGGATTTATTATCACTGGAAGCTCCTATGGTGTTTACGAGAATTATTCTTGGATAAGAAGGCTATTCAATGTAATTATAAAAATCATAGAATTAAAAATTCCTTTGCTAGGAATTTGTTTTGGACATCAAGCTATCGCTCAAGCTCTTGGTGGTCGTGTAATTAAATACTCAAAAGGTTGGGGAATTGGAATAAAGGGAATAAAAATAACAAAAAATACAAATTTATTTGGTAATCTTAAAAAACTTAATTTAATTTTTTTCCATCAAGATCAAGTTGTCACACTACCTAAAAAAGCTAAATTGTTAGCTACTAATTCATTCTGCAATATTGCTTCTTTTTCAGCTACTCAATTAGTTTTAACTCTTCAGGCTCATCCTGAGTTTAACGAAGATTTTAGTTTAAAACTTTTAAATGCTAGAAAGTTTGATATTGACAATGAAACTTATTCAAAAGCTAAAAGCGAACTTAAAAATTTAAAACATAATGGTGAACTTATTATACCTAGTATTATTAACTTTTTAGAGCAAAAAAAATGTAATTAACTGAATCCTGATTATTCCTTAAATGCGTATCTCATAAAATCAAAAATAAAAATTTAATCAAATACATAAAATGTAATTTCTATCAATATTTTATTTTAAATATCTGCATTAAATTCTTCAGCTAACTTTTCCATTAATTCTTTAGCTGATAAGTCTCTAACTTTATTAAAATTTGTTCCTGCCCAAAGATTTATAAATTCACCATTATTTTTACTTTGAGACGCTTTTCTTAGTGGTATTGTAATTGTATTTTGAATTGGAAATGGAAAAATATTTTTTCCCATCATTTCTTCAATAAAAATATTATTAATACCTCTGGCCATTCTTCCAGAAAATGCCTTTGTTATCTTAGTTTTTCTTTTTTGTTCCTTTAAAAGATAATGTTTATGTATTTTAGAAGTTCCAGCTTCATTACATGTTAAAAAAGCCGTCCCTAATTGTGCTGCTTTTGCACCAATGTTTATAACTCTTTTAATATCCTCTCCCCTCATGATCCCTCCTGCTGCAACAATGGGAAGTGAGGAATTTTCCAATATTTTTATTAATAAATTATCTAATTTAATTTCTTCATCTACATTTTCTTGGTTAAAAATACCTCTATGTCCACCAGCTTCGATTCCCTGTGCAACAATAAAATCTGCTCCAATACTTTCTATACTTTTTGCTTCATTGATATTAGTAGCTGTAATACCTACCTTTACTCCTAATGATTGAGTCTTTTTAATTATATCTATTGATGGTATACCTAAATGAAATGTAATTATTGAAGGCAAGTTCTTTAAAGTTGCTTCTATTTGGGATTCCAAATTATAAAAGAAAGGTTCATTTGGAACATTTATTTCATATTTTTCATTTAAAGATAAACTTGCAATAGCTTCAATTGCTTCTTTTTGAATTTTTTTTTTGGGAAGTTTTACGGGTTGAAAAACAAAAAAGTTTGCATTTATAAATCCTGATGTTAATTTTTTAGTAATTTTAAGTGTCTCATCAATTTTTTCAGGACTAGTGAAGCTAAAACCAAAGCTTCCAACCCCTCCCGAATTTGCAACTACACTAGCGAGTTCCGGAGTATTAAAACCTCCAGCCATTGGCGCTTGAATTATTGGTAATTTCAATTTAGAAAAGCTGAAATCATTCATAATTTAAATAATACATATTAAATAAATTTTTTGTATAAATAATTATTATAAATTGTAGACTGAATAATTACTATTCCATAATATACAAATTAACTAGGTGATTGATATAAAATGTGAGGAGTTTTTTATCCACGATGTTAAAACTTAGCAGGTCTTCAATAGAACAGTATATTAACTGTAAAAGATGTTTTATTTTAATATATAAATATAAAGTAAGATTAAGTACCTTACCTTTTACACTTAATAATGCTGTTGATAATTTATGTAAAAATGAATTTGATTATTATAGAGATAAACAAGAACCACATCCTCTTTTTTTAGATAATAATATTGACGCCGTTCCATTTAAACATGAAGATATTGATAAATGGAGAAATAATTTTCAAGGTATTTCTTATTATAATAATGATACTAATGTTCATTTTTATGGTGCTATTGATGATGTTTGGGTTAAGCCCAATGGTGAACTTATTTTATCTGATATTAAATCCACTTCAAAAAATAATTTTGATTGGGAGGAGACTTGGAATAAATATGAATATCCAAAAGCTTATAGAAGACAATTGGAGATGTATCAGTGGTTATTTCGTAAGAACGGGTTCAAAGTATCTAATACAGCATACCTAGTTTATTTTAATGGTTTGAAAAATGAACCAATGTTTAATCAAACTTTAAAATTTGATCTACACTTAATCAAATTAGATTGTAACGATAATTGGGTCAGTAAAACAATAAGTGATGCAAAAAATCTTATGGATCAAGATATTTACCCAGATGGGTCTTTTGGATGCGAAACTTGTAAATACTTAAAAAAAAGGTGGAACGTTAGTAAAAAAGTTTGAAACATCTATGTTCCACAAAATGTTATATAAGGTTGACCTGATTTAATATCAGTTTTGTAATAATTTGAAATTTTTACATTTTTATCATATGGATTTTTTAAGATTTTCAAAAATTTTTTAAGTGGGGTCAAATCTCCTTGATTAGCACTTTCCAAAACATCTTCAACGATATTATTTCTGGGTATAACAACAGGATTGTTTTCCTTCATAAGTTTGAATGATCTTGATTTAGAAAATTTTTGACTTTCCTTCCTTTTCATATAGATTTTATACCAACTCTTAAAGTGGTTTGACTTGTAAATACTTTGATCAAGATTTTCTTTATACATCAAATCAAGAAAGGTATTTGTAAAGTCTGCATTTTTTAATTCCATCCAGGATAATAAAGAGTTAATAATATTTTCGTCTTCTGGATCACTGTCAATTAAACCTAATTTTTTCCTCATCATATTCAACCAACTAATTTTATAAATTTCTGAAATAGATTTTATTACATCTTCAGCTTTTTCCATTGCTTCCTTTAAATCGCTTGATATTAGAGGAAGTAAAGTCTCTGCGAATCTAGCAATATTCCACTGTGCAATAAGTGGTTGGTTTTTATAAGAATATCTTCCTATTTGATCAATTGAACTAAATTTAGTATTTGGATCATAAGAATTCATGAAAGCACATGGACCATAGTCAATTGTTTCTCCAGATAATGTCATGTTATCTGTATTCATAACGCCGTGAACAAAACCTACTCTCATCCAATTTGTAATTAAACTAATTTGCTTTAAAGCAAATGCTTTAAGAAGATTTATATGTATATCCTTAGAATTTTGTATATCGTAATAATGTCTTTTAACAGTATATTCAAATAAACTACTTAAAATACTCACATCTTGTTGGGCTGCTGCGTATTGGAATGTTCCTACCCTGATATGTGAAGAGGCAATTCTTGTGAGAATTGAACCTTGTAATTTTTTTTCTCTAAAAACATCTTCTCCAGTTTTTATGACTGACAAACTTCTAGTAGTTGGAATATTAAGATAATGAATAGCCTCACTTATTATATATTCTCTTAACATTGGACCTAAAGCTGCTTTCCCATCTCCTTGTCTTGAATAAGGTGTTGTCCCTGACCCTTTTAACTGAATATCAAATCTTTCTCCATTTTCACTCAAGTGTTCACCAAGCATAATTGCTCTACCGTCACCAAGATTAGTAAAATGACCAAATTGGTGCCCTGCGTAAGCTTGAGAAAATGTTTTCATATTTTTATCTTGAAAATTGCCAGACAATATGTTTGCTAATTTTTTTCTATCATTTATAGGAACAGTGATATTAAGATCATTGGCAAGATTATTGTTAAAAATAACTAAATCAGCAGAGGGATATTCTTTAATTTCTTGAAGAGTAAAGAAACATTCGGGTAATTGAGTGTATGTATTTTCAAAATTAAAATAAGAGTTCATTTTTATTAATTAATATTAATTTTATATTTGCATTTAGATTATATTATAAAAAAACTATAATAAAATAAAGTTAGTTGGAAAATGGAAATAAAAACACTTCAAATTTTTACTGATTATGTCTGTCCTTGGTGTTATTTAGGTCAGGAAAGACTTAAAAAAGTAACTCCAAGTTATAAAATTAAAGTTAATATAATTCATTTTCCATTACATCCTGATACGCCTAAAGAGGGAAGAAATTTGTTAGATCTATTTGGATGTTCTCAAGAAGAATTAAATGAAAAAAATTCTATGATGAGTAAACTCATGCATGAAGAAAATTTAGATTATAATTATAGAAAATATACATACAATAGTAGATTAGCGCAAGAACTTGGGTACTGGGGAGAATTTAAATATAAAAATGATTTAATACATGATGAAATTTATAAATCTTACTTTATAAACAAAAAAAATGTATATGAAATAGATGTTCTTGTAGATGCAGCAGTTAGAGCTAAACTTCCACAAGAAGAGGCAAAAAATATTTTAGAGAAAAGAACTTATAGAGATATTATCGACAAACATTGGAATTATTCGTATAAAATAGGTGTGACTGGAGTACCAACTTATATTTTGGGTGAAAGTTATTTAGTTGGTGCACAGCAAGTAAAAAATTTTCATAAATTATTTAAAGAAGAAAATGTTGAAAGATTATTTTAGAATGATAATTTTTACTCTTATTAAGTCATTTTTAATCTTTAATCTAAAAGGTAATTTTGATACTTAATACAAGATAGAATATTCGTCTAGAGCTAAATAATCATTCTATACAATTTCTGTGTCAATATGATAAAATTAAAAAGTTAATTTACGTTTAGTTAAATTTAAATTTGGTATGATTTTTGCTTTTTTATTGTAGGAGTAATATATGTCAAAAAAATTTTTAGAAATTAAAAGACAATTTGATGACTTAATATTTGAAATTGTTAAAACAAGAACTCTTAATTATTCCGAAGAAATAAATAGTCTTGTGAAACAGATTAGTCCTCAAATAGAAAAAATTAATAATTTACTTGATGAAAAGAAAATTAGAAGTTAATTAGGCTTTTAAATTTTTTTTGAGATTCTAGTTTCTAAGTGACTAATGAGAATTTCTCTCATTTGCTCAGCTCTAGCTCTATCAGTGAATGAGTATTCTCTAACATCATCGTTTTCAACTCTTATAGAAAAAACGAAAAAAGCACCATTTTTAGTAACATTTGAAGCTGAACCTCTAGCAACTCTTTTTGAATCAACTAAGGTACCAAAATTAGTTTCGACTATATTTGACATAAAACCTCCTCAAAAACATAAAATAACATATTTTTTATAAAATTCAAATTACATTATAATAAAATCACTCCACGTAACCTTTAGGAAGTGGATCTTTAATTTTAAGCTGAGATTTCAATGTTTTAATTTCTTCATCAGCTTGCTTCATATCACTTTTAAATTGTTCATTAACTTCCTCGTGCATAGCTCTTTGAGTTTTAATTCTTCTTAATTCCATCAAACGTTCTTCTTGTTCTTCAGATAAATCATCTTCATTTATTGCTTCAAGATCTGCTAGCTCTTTAACAACTAGATCTGGTTTAACTTCTTTTACCTTCTTTTTTCCTTTTTTTGGTTTTTCTGAGGTTTTCTTCTCTTCAATTATTTCATCTTCTATCTTTGGAACTTCTTCTACTTTCTCTTCTTTAACTTCTACTGGTGTTGATTCTTCAGCTTTAACTTCGTCCAACACAGCGTCAACTTGCGCCACA
>MDTD01172594.1_pt1 | contig 13922 bp, 10 predicted proteins | sample 811221 | NCBI WGS metagenome assembly MDTD01 (sample SAMN05326646, study PRJNA326480) | marine metagenome | isolation source: seawater | place: Pacific Ocean: South West | collected 2011
CGAAGCCCTGCGCGACCGTGTCCGACTGCACGTCGCCGTCGTAGTTCTTGCAGGCCCAGACGAAGCCGCCCTCCCACTTCATCGCCGCGGCGACCATGTCGTCGATCAGGCGGTGCTCGTAAGTGATCTTGGCGGCGGCAAACTTGTCGGCGAACTCGGCGTCGAAGACCTCCTGGAAGATGTCTTTGAAGCGCCCGTCGTAAGCCTTGAGGATGGTGTTCTTGGTCGACAGGTAGACCGGCCAGGCGCGGTTCAGCCCGTAGTTCATGCACGCCCGCGCGAAGCCGCGAATCGACTCGTCGAGGTTGTACATGCCCATGGCCACGCCGCCGCCGGGGAAGTCGAAGATCTCGTACTCCTGGGCTTCGCCGCCGTCGGCCGGCTCGTACTTCATGGTCAGCTTGCCGGGGCCCGGGATGACCATGTCGGTAGCGCGGTACTGGTCGCCGAAGGCGTGACGGCCGATCACGATCGACTTCGTCCAGCCCGGCACCAGCCGCGGCACATTGGAGCAGATGATCGGCTCGCGGAACACCGTGCCGCCGAGGATGTTGCGGATCGTGCCGTTCGGCGAACGCCACATCTTCTTGAGGCCGAACTCCTCGACGCGCGCCTCATCCGGCGTGATGGTGGCGCACTTGACACCGACTCCGTACTCGCGAATCGCGTTCGCCGCCTCGATCGTGATCTGATCATCCGTCGCGTCGCGCGACTCAATGCCCAGGTCGTAGTACTTCAGATCGACGTCCAGGTACGGCAGGATCAGACGCTCCTTGATGAACGCCCAGATGATGCGGGTCATTTCGTCGCCATCGAGTTCGACGACGGGGTTCGCGACTTTGATTTTGGCCATTTCGGGATGCAGCCAGGGGGGCGGCTCGCCCCCTGAGGTGCACATCGTAGCGGACTGACCAGGCGGGCAGAGCGCTAGGCCAAAATCCCCTCGCACAGATGGGCGACTTCGTCGTCGGGCCCGATCGGGCGCTGCTTGAGGCCGAGGTGCGGGTACGCAAGCTGGAAGGGGTCCAGGCCGAGAAGGTGCAGCACGGTGGTCTGCAGGTCGCGCACGCTGACGGGGTTCTCGGTGATGGAGTAGCCCGCCCCACACGACCAGGGTCTCGTCGAGCAGACCGGTGCGCTTCAGATCCTCCATCAGCGCGGCGATTGGTTGATCGATCTGACGGCACTTCTTCGGGAAGCTGTCGATCAGGTCGTCGCCGGTGCTGGTGCCGTGGATGTCCCAGCCCCAGCGGTACCGGCTCCGTGCATGTCGCCAGGCCCAGCCACAGTCTCGGCGAAGTTGCTTCCCGTCTGGATACTCCAGAAATAGAACACCTCCGTCCCGTCCTTCCCGGAGAGAACCGAGGCGGCGCCACCTGGATCGCCAGCGATGAAGTCCTCGCAGCCGTCGCCATCGACGTCGGCGCAGAAATCGAGTGCCTGGCCGAAGCTGTAGGTCCGGAGGTTCGGACCACCCCAGCGGGAGATTGAGTAGAGGAGTTGGCCCGTGGCACCCGAGCGGACACGCACCCATGAGTCGGTGGTGTTGGTGTTGTTCTCGTAGTAAGCAATGTCAGGGGTGCCGTCTCCATCGACGTCCCCACCGCCGATCACTTCGTCCCCGATGATCCGAGGGTGCGTCGTGGTCCACCGGTAGATGACCTGGCCGCTCCCGCCTTCCGCGGCAGGCGACCGACCCGCAAACCATTGGCGACCGCGAGGAGCTCCGAAGCCTCGTGCACCAGCACGATGAGGACGACGCTCGCCACGCCGGCGAGTCCAAGGGGGATGAGGGCGGCGAGAACGACCAGGGAGAAGACGATGTTCTGGCCGCTGATGCGCCGTGTCTTGCGCCCCAGGTGGAGTGCTTCCTCCAGCTTCTTCAGGTCGTCCGCCATCAGGGCGATGTCGGCCGCTTCGATCGCGGCATCGGAACCCGCCGTGCCCATCGCCACGCCGCAGGTCGCCGAAGCCAGCGCCGGTGCGTCGTTGACGCCGTCGCCGACCATGAGAACCGGTCCGCTCGAGGACAACTCGCGCACCGCCGCGGCCTTCTCGTCGGGGTCGAGCCCGGCGCGCACGTCATCGATTCCCAAGTCTCGAGCCACGCGGTCGGCAGTCCTCCGGTTGTCGCCCGTCAGCATCACGGTCCGAATGCCCATCGCGTGCAGGCTCGCGATCACGCGCTGCGCGTCCGAGCGAATCGTATCCTGCAAGGCAATCAAGCCTGCGACCCGCTTGTCGTCGCCGACCAGGACGACGGTCTTGCCTTCCTCCTGGAGCGTCCGGATCCGATCTTCGAGCGGGCCGAGCTCGTAGCCATGGTCCTGGTAGAACGCGGGACTGCCGACGTACCAGGTGGTGCCCGAGAGTTCAGCACGGACTCCAGCCCCGGTGAGTGCCCTGAACCCGGTGGCTTCTGCCGGCTCGATCTCCCGATCGCGAGCCGCCGCGACAATGGCGCGCGCCAAGGGGTGCTCCGAGCTTCGCTCCAAGCCCGCGGCGACGGACAACAGGTGGCGCTCATCGTCATCGACGGCGAACAATTCGGTCACCTGCGGCCTGCCGAGGGTCAGCGTGCCGGTCTTGTCGAACGCGATCGTCCGCACCGCACCCAGGTGCTCCAGATGGGCTCCCCCTTTGATCAGGATGCCGCGCCGTCCCGCGGCGCCGATCCCGGCAGCCACCGCGATCGGCAGGGAGATAACGAGCGCACAGGGGGCCGCCGCGACGAGCAGCACGACTGCCCGCAGCGTCCACTCCTCGGATCCGGATCCGGTGAACCAAGGAACGAGGAGGAGGATCAGCGCGCCGGCCAGCACCGCCGGGCTGTAACGTCGGCCGAAGCGCTCGATCCACGCCTGGGCGCGACCCTTCTGTTCCTGTGCCTCCTCGACCAGGTGGATGATCTTCGCGAGCGTGTTGTCCTCGAAGGTGGCGGTCACCTCCACTGTGATCGAGCCCTGGCCGTTGATACTGGCGGCGAAGACCTCGTCCCCCGGTCCCTTGTCGACGGGCACGGATTCGCCGGTCACGATCGACTCGTCGAGGCTCGTGCTCCCGCTGACGATGGTCCCGTCCGTCGCCAGCGACTCGCCCGGCCGCACGACGAAGCGCTCGCCACGCTGCAAATCGGTCGCTTCGACTTCCACCTCCTGCCCGTCCCGCAGCGCGCAGGCCTGCTTCGGGGTCAGATCCAACAGACCCCGAATGGCGTTTCGCGCCCGCTGGAACGCATGCTCCTCGAGCCCTTCGGCGGCTCCGAACAGGACGACGAGAGCGGCCGCCTCGTCCCACAGGCCGAGGTAGGCGCAACCCACTGTCGCTGCGAGCATCAGGATCTCGATTCCGACCTCGCGCTCCTCCACGAGTTCTTCGACGCCCTCGCGCGCCCAGTGGAAGCCGCCAAGCGGGATTGCGATCCAGTAGAAGACTCTCTCGACGGACTCAGCCACCACGCCGAACCGCGCAAGCACGAAACCGACGAGTCCGATGGCACCAGCAGTCAACGCGTTACGCAACGGCGGGTGGCGCCACCACGCCTGCGGAGCCTCGGGATGATTCGCGGTTCTGCTCACCGGGGAATCGGCCTTGCTAGATGGCCTCGTCATCGGACTCCCCGGTACGGATGCGCAACGCGCCGTCGACGCCTGACACGAAGATCTTCCCGTCCCCCGCATTCCCGGTGTGTGCGCTCGCCGCGATGACCTCCACGACCTGATCGACAAGGCCGTCGCGCACGACGATCTCGAGCTTCACCTTCTTCGTGAGGCCATGCCCCCCATGCTTCACATCGTGCGCCTCCCGGCGCTCGGGCAGGCGGCCCCAGCCCGAGATCTCGGAGATCGTGACGCCGGGGAGGTCTTCGATGGCATCGAGGGCGGCCAGCACCTTCTCGACCATGAACGGCTGAATGATGGCTTTGATCTTCTTCATGACATCAGAGTTCCGGATCTGTGCGGCGGCCGGCGAACCACTGCGAGAGGCTCGGGATGACGAGGAGGGTCAGGAAGAACGACCCCGCCAGGCCCCCGATGACCACCGTGGCTAGCGGGCGCTGGACCTCCGCGCCCGCAGTCGTGGCAAGCGCCATCGGCATGAAGCCGATGATGTCCGTCAGGGCCGTCATCAGGACGGGACGCAAGCGCATCCGGCCGGCGTCGGTCGCGGCCTCCGTCGGGCTCGCTCCTTCGCGGCGCCGCTGCAGGATGTACTCGACGAGCACGACGCCGTTCATGACGGCGACCCCGAAGAGCGCGATGAAGCCCACGCCCGCCGAAATGGAGAAGGGATAGTCGCGCACGGCCAGAGCGACGATTCCTCCGGACGCAGCCAGCGGAAGGTTCAGGTAGATCAGCGCCGCCATCCGGCCGGAGCCGAATGCGGTGTAGAGCATGACGAAGATGAGCAGCAGGGCGAGCGGCACCAGGACGGACAGCCGCGCCGATGCGGCCTGGAGGTTCTCAAACTGCCCACCCCACTCGATGTACCAGCCCGGGGGCAAGTCGATCCCCGCTTCTACGGCAGTGCGCGCCTCGGCGACCGCCGACGCCAGGTCACGACCGCGCACGTTGGCCTCGACGGTGATCTTGCGCTGAATCTTCTCACGACTGATCTGAGCCGGTCCCGTCGCGATGCGCACGTCCGCGACCTGTTGCAACGGAACCCAATGGGCCGGACCGCCCTCGGGGGTCGACAAAGCGACCGGAAGGGTGCGCAATGACTCCAAGTCGTCCCGCACTGAAGGATCAAAACGTGCCTGCACGAAGAAGCGCCGCTGCCCCTCGATCACCGTCCCGACCGTCCGTCCGCCGATCGTCTCGACGACGTTCAGGACATCCTCGACGTTGAGTCCGAGCCGTGCGATCGCGCGGCGATCCACGTCCACCGTCAGCGTCGGCAGGCCGATGATCTGTTCGGCCTTGACCTCCTCCATGCCGTCGACGCCCCGGACCACGGTGGCGACCTCCTCGGCCACGTCGCGCATGTCGTCGAGAGTACCGCCTCCTGCGTAGATCTGGATGCCGACATCCGAGCGTACGCCGCTGATGAGTTCGGCGACGCGCAGTTCGATCGGCTGGGAATAACTGAACATCACGCCGGGGAACTGAGCCTCGAGGGTCTCGTTCAGGGCGGCCAGGAGCTCGTCCTTGGTCTCGTACCGCCACGTGTCGCGAGGGTTCAGGATGAGGTAGGTGTCGCTGATCTCGACACCCATGGGGTCGGTGGCGATCTCGGCCCGACCGGTGCGCGAGACGACGGTCTCGACCTCAGGGAACTCCTCCTTGATCGTCTTCTCGACAGCCAGGCTGATCTCGTTGGATGTCGCCAGAGAAACGCTGGGCAGGCGCCAGACCTGCATGGCGATCGCGCCCTCGTCCAGGCGCGGCATGAACACTGCCCCCAGAAACGGCACCAGTGTCAACGTGGCGACGAAAATGCCCCCCGCCACCATCGCGGTACGCGCTGGACGGGCCACCGTCTTGCGAAGCACCGGCTCGTAAACGCGCCTCGCGATGCGGAACAAGATCGGCTCCTTCTCGCGCACGCGCTTCAGGAGGAAGGACGCCAGGACCGGCATCAGCGTGAGCGCGCAAATCAACGATCCGGCCATCGCGAAGACCACCGTCAGGGCCATGGGCCGGAACATTTTGCCTTCGATCCCGCGCAGCGACAGAACGGGCAAATAGACGATGGTGATGATCCCGACGGCGAAGACGACGGGCCGGGCGACCTGGTGGCATGCTCGCCGGATCTTCTCCAGGTGCGGCGTGCGCGTGTCGTCGCGGTGCTTCTTTATGTGACGCACGATGTTCTCGATGATCACGATCGAGCCGTCGACGATGATCCCGAAATCGACCGCACCGAGAGACATGAGGTTCCCCGAGATGCCGAACCGTTCCATGGCCGTGATGGCCACCAACATGGAGATCGGGATCGAGGCAGCGACGAGGAGACCTCCCGTCAGGTTTCCCAGCAGCAGCAAGATCACCAGGATCACGAGCAACCCGCCCTCAACCAGGTTCCTGGCAACCGTGTGGATGGTTCGGTCGACCAGCTCGGTTCGGTTGTAGAAGGTGTCGATATCGACCCCCTCGGGCAGCGTCTGCTGGATCTCCTGAACTTTGGCGTGCACGTCCTCCGCGACTCTTCGGGAGTTCTCGCCCATCAGCATCATCACGATGCCGACCACGGCTTCGCCCTTGCCGTCGCGTGTAACCGCCCCCTGGCGAATCATGGGCGCGAACTCGACGCGCCCCAAGTCCTCGAGGTAGACGGGTGTGCCCCGCTCGTCCTTGGCAACGACGATGCGAGCCAAGTCCTCCAGGTTCTCGACGAGGCCCTCCCCGCGAATCAGGTACTGCTCGCCGGCGTGAGCGATGTAACCGCCGCCGACGTTGCGGTTGTTGCCTCGGATCGATTCGAAGACGTGTCCAGCGGAGATGCCGAGGGAGGTGAGTCTCTGTGGATCGAGAGTGATCTGATAGGTCTTCAGTTCGCCCCCGAAGGCGTTGACCTCGACCACTCCTGGCACGGTCCGCAACTGGTAGTTGACGACCCAGTCGAGCAGGGTTCGCAACTCCATCGGCGTGTAGCCCTCCCCCTTCAACTCGAATTGGTAAATCTCGCCCAGACCGGTCGAGATCGGACCCATCTCGGGCACTCCGTAGCCTTCCGGGATGGCCTCGCGGGCCTCGACCAAACGCTCGGACACGAGTTGCCGAGCCCAGTAGATGTCGGTGCCTTCCTCGAAGACGACCGTGACGACCGACAGCCCGAACTTGGAGACCGAACGGATCTCCTCGACTGCCGGGAGGCCGCTCATGGCGGACTCGACGGGGAAGGTGACGAACGACTCCATCTCCTGGGGCGCGAGCCCCGGGGAATTCGTCAGCACCTGGACCTGAATGTTGGTGACATCCGGCACCGCATCGACCGGCAGCTTGCGCATCGACTGGAAGCCGAGCGCGCCGATCAGCAGCCACAGGACGATGACGAGGAATCGGTTGTCGAGCGAGAAGTCGACGAGTCGGTTGATCATGATCAGATTCCTGGTCTAGTGACTGTGCCCGCCGCCGAGCTCCTCGCTCCGCAGCGCCGACTTGAGGAAGAAGGTCCCGGTCACGGCGACCTCGTCGCCCACATTGACGCCCTGACGGACCTCGACCACGTCTCCGGAGGGCGGCCCCAGCTCGACGTGCCTCCGCTCGAAGGTCCCGGCGGCCGTGCGGACGAACACGAAGTCGCCTTCGTCCTCGTGCACGATGGCTGCCTCAGGAAGCACGATCCGCACCTGCTCCTGCTCCACGACGAGGGCCACGCTCCCGTACATGCCGGGGCGCAACGGGTAGTCAACCGGCCACTCGGGAAGAGCCGGGTTCTCGAGCTCGAAACGGACGCCCAGGGCGCGGCTCTCCCGCTCGACCACGTAGCCCACCAGCGTGACCTGGGCCTCGAAGCCTCGCGCCGGGAAGGCGTCGAGCCGAACGCGACCGCGCTGTCCGATGCGCACGGATTGGACCTGCTCCTCGAAAGCCGACGCCGCGACCCACACGCGGGAGAGGTCCTCGACCGTGAAGAGCTTGGTCTCCGAGTCGACGAATTCACCCAGGGTGATGTGGCGCGCCGCCACGATGCCGCCGCGGCGTGCCCGGATCTCGAAAGACCCCGCGAACAGGGGCGAACCGGGCTGGAGGTCCTCGACCTGCTCAGCGGACACGCCCAGGGCAAGCAGCGCGTTCGCAGCGGCATCCCGCATGATGCGCCGTTCGGTCAGCTTCACCTCGAGCGTCAGCAGCCGCGCATCGCGCTCCGTCCGCAATTCTGTGAGCTGCCTCGACTTCTCGAGTCTGGCAATCTGCAGCGCCTTCTCGGCCTCGAGCAAGGGACGGATGGTGGAAACCGCCTTCTCCTGGAGCTCAACCTCGCGTTGGTAGATCTTGCGATTGACCTCGATCGCCCCGTCGAGCACCTGCACCGCAGTACTCAGCCGCTGCTCGAACAGCTGGCGCTCGCGCTCGAGCACTGCCTCAGCCGCACTGACGAGCGCGCGGGCCCGCGCGAAGGCGGCCACGGCATCACCGACCTCGACGGAGTCGATCACGCAAAGAAGCTGCCCCTCCTCGACCCGTTCGCCCAGATGAGCGTGTACGGAACGAACGATGCCCGGCGCCTTGGAGTTGACGTGAGTCACCGCATCTTCGTCGGCCGTGACGACGGCTGGAAGCGTGAGGAAGCGGGAGATCTCGCCGCCCTGGGCGGTTTCGACGCGGACCCCCGCGGCATCAACCTGTGCCTGGCTGAGTTCGACAACTCCCTCCTCGTGCTCGTCGTGACCTGAATGGGATTCTTCGTCGTGACCCGCGTGCTCGCTAGCGGCCTCCTGCTCGCCCCGGGCTCCCCCTGAGCACGCGGCAAAGAGGGTGACCAAGAAGAGGAAAAGCGGCGCTCGAAGCGCGTCGCGGAGGGTGTTCTTCAGGAGTGTCGTCATCGTTCTTGAACTTCTCGCTCACTGACGGGAGAGGCCGGGTCCTTGGTCGTTGTGAGTAGCAGCCCGCCCGCGGCACGGAGCTGCCAGAGACGCCTGCGGAACTCCGCGCGCGCTTCAGTAGTGCGAGTCCGGGCGTCGACCAGGGAGCGCTGCATCGTCAAGATCTCAATCAGCGTCACCTCCCCGGCCTCGAATGCCGTACCGGCAAGACGCAGGCCTTTCTCGGCATTGGGCAGGAGTTCGGACTCGAGGAAGTCGAGCAGACGGCGGGCCTCCTCGAAGGCGGCGTGGGCGTCGTGAATTTCCCGGCGCACCTCGTGTACCTGGGCTTCAAACTCGTGGCGGAGCGCCTCACGCCGCGCCACCGCCGTCGCGATAGCCGGGCGGTTGAACCGGGTGAAGAAACCGGGCACAAGCCAGATTCCAGTGCCGATCGAGATCTGCGGGAACTGCCGCTTGACCTCGAGCCGCACTTCTTCCTCCGCAGCTTGGTAGGCGGCCATGAGTTCCGCGAGATCGGGGCGCAGCGTCAGGGAACGGTCGACGATCGCTTCCGGACCCAGTTCGAGTTCGTCCTCGGGCTCGCGCGCCTGGGCGGCGAGGATCGGGAAGTCGGCAGATGGCGGCAGGCCCAGGAGCCCGTTCAGCCGCTGGCGGGCGTCGCGCAGTCGCGACTCCAAGCGGACGCGTTCCGCGCGGATGGCGAGTAACTCGCCCGCGGCCAGGTTGGCCTGCATCGCGGTCGCGGCCCCCGCCGACCGCGCCCGGTTGAAGTACTCGCGCGTGGACTCCGCGACGCGGAGAAGCTCCTCGTTCTGCTCGAGGATGCGTTGCACCTCCCGGAGTTCCTCACAGGTGACGAAGACGTCGCGGGCAAGCCGCCACTCTCCGAGCGCCACTTGGCGACGAGCCTGCTCGACCCGCCAGCGCGCGGCGCCCTCTTTGGCGTCGAGCTCGCCCGGCCTGGGCAGCGGGAAGGAGACCCCCAGCCCGGCGAGGAAGTCGACGCTCGAGGTGGTGCCCTCGACGATCTGCGACGCGAGCGCGTCCATGCCGTCCCAACCGATGGTCGGATTGGCGAGCAGCCCCGCCTCGACGAGTAGGGCCTCGCCCACGCCGATGCGCGCCCGGATTGCCCGGAGCGCGGGGTTGTGCGTGACCGCGAAGGCCGCGAGCTGTTCCAAGTCCGCGCCCTCGGCGTCGGCGGGAGCCTCGCCGGAAGGCGACGCGAAGCGACCCGCGCGCAGATCCGCGAGGATCTCGGCCGCGTCGACGGGGGCGGGTTCGTAGGAGGCGCAACCCGCGAGCGCCGCAGCCAGGGTGAAGGCGACGACGAGCCGGGGCGTGTGGATCGGTTGCGACAGGGTGGGCCGGTGGCCCGATTCTTCTTCCGTGGTCATGAAAACACCTCTCCGCAGGGAGAACGGGGACGCCAAAGCCTTGCCGGCGCCGCCAGTAGGGTTCCGCGGGGCCCTGACAGGGCGGCCCGCACGCGGTGAGGTGTTTCGCTAGCAGAGCAGCATCACGCTGCGCAGCCAGAGCAAGTGCGGCGGCCCTTGGCCGCCATCCGGATCGTCGCGGAGCCGAGGCATGGTCCGGTCCACGGCCCCACGGAGGGCCAGTGCGTCCTCGGGGAGGGCGGCCGAAGCCGCCGGCAACTCGACACCCTGTACTTCGGGAGCCTGGGCCGCGTGCGGGTCGAGCGTCGTCCCGACGTCGGAGCACGGGCCGCAATCGCGCTCGTGCTCCGAGGCTCCGGCCCCCGGGCCGTGCGCGGCCGCGTCGGCCTCGGCACAGCACACACTCGCCTCGACCTCCACCTGCACATGTCCGCCGGGGGCGATGCAGAGGACGACCCCCTGCCCCAAGCCCAGCATCAGGAGCTCGGGCAGGAGCGCCAGGAGGAGGGCGAGGCGTCGGAGGCGAAGGCCGAAGCTCACGATCCGTGAGTCTAGGCGAGAGTCAATCCCGAGTCAATCCCTTTGCCGAGGAGCACAGCTGGCTCCGGTAACTGCCATTGTTGTCTCGTCATCCCAGTACCCACTCCCCAGCTGCGAGGCGGTCGGGCGAGGAGCTGATGCCGTCGTCCAGGTCCACGGCTGAGCGGAATCGAATCAGCAGTCCGTGCCACGCACGTCCGCCCGGCAAAGCAGCGGCTCGCAAGGGCTTACTCCTGGCGCTCCTTCGGCTTGCCGCGCAGTTCGGGCGGCGCGAAGCCGTCGAAGACCTCGTCGAAGGCCGGGTGGACGGCGAAGAGTTGGCCCTGGAGGTGCGTCGACAGTTCGGTCGGCACGCAGCCCTGTTCCTCGAGCTCGCCGCGGTACTGGTCGCAGTAGTCCTTCGACTCGGCGGCCTTTTCCAGGTCGATCGCCGACGGATCCCAACTGGGGATCTGCAGGCCCTTGAAGCCCAGATCGGCGGCCCACTTCGCGGCCGTCTTGTAGTGGTCGAAGGGAGGTTCGTCGCCCATGTACTGGGCGAGGAAGATGGCGGGACCCTGGAGCGTCTTCATCGCCCTCCCTTTTGTATGGGCGCGGCGGAGTGGCGTAAAGGTGGAGCGCTCGGGCGCAGCGCGTAGGTGTACCCGTCGATTGGACGCTCCCTCACGGGCCGGGTAGATTCATCGGTGAAGTGAGCGCACCGCCGACCCGCGCCCAGGCCTTCGCCCGCATCGCGGCGAGCGAGGACGCCATTCGCGCCCTCGGCGTGGCCCGACTGGCGCTGTTCGGATCGGTCCTGCGTGACGAGGCCACCGCCGACAGCGACGTCGACTTGCTCGTGCAGTTCGCCGAAGGCGAGAAGACTTACCGCCGTTTCCTCGACTTGGCGGATCTGCTCGAAGAAGTCCTCGGCCACCGCGTCGACCTGGTGACGACCGAAGCGCTCTCCCGCCACATCGGCCCCCACATCGTCGCCGAGGCGCAGGATGTCCTCCCGGCCGCTTGAGTACCTGCGGTGACCTGACTGGACTCTCTGGACACCTCGTACCGTGACGCTCGGCCGGGAGTCCAGGCGTCTACGGAACCGAAGGAGTGGGGTCTAGCCGGCTCCGCAGCGACGGGTCGCATACTCGGACGGGGTCAGATGGCCGCGGAAGAAGGCGGGACACTGCTCGGTCGGTTTTCCCGCTGGCTGCCGAGCTCGTGAAGGCCCGAAGTATCCGAACAAATCCATGCATAGTCCTATGCATCAGATCCGGGCTATCCCTCGATCTCAAGTTTCTCCAAGGCACCTATCGCCGCCTTGAAAAGTGCTTCGAACTGCGACGAAGCAACGATGATCAGACCAAGGGATTCAGGCGCCCCGCACTGCCGCGAGAACTCCATAGCCGTTGTCCAGGCCGGGCCGCGCTCGTGAGGCCTACGGACTGCGGCGACATACGGTTTGAGATGCGTCGACCTACCGGGGAGGACTCTAGCGTAGGCCAGCTCCTGAAGCTGATCCCGAATACGTTGGCCAAGCGTGCGGTCACGCCCATGGAAGTACCGGAACACAGCATAGTCGACGACGAACACGGAGTAGATGCACATTTCATGATGGATCTTTTCCTCAGAGACGCCAGAACCGCCTAGTAGCGACTGGAAATCACGTAGTTCCCTCGACCACAGCTTCGGAGCTTTCAAACCTGAGTCCCAAGCCAGATCCAAGAGGGACCGGCTGCATTCTGCAACCGAGTGCGGCACTCGGCGAGCCTTTCGCCTACGCGGCCAGAATCTCATGACCAACAGGCACTCTAATCATCACTCAAATTGTCTCTCACATGAAGCCATCCGCAGTCACGACGCCGCGCTACCTCCGTGAGACGATCCATATCACTCTACACCGTGCTCGGTCGACAACTCCGCTTGGCGAAGCACCAGTTGCGTAGCGCCCTCAGCCAAGTCCGGAGGGTAGCCATATTTGGCCAGGAGCCGCCGGACGTTGCGGCGCAGGCTTGCGCGCACCGATTCGCGCTGGGTCCAGTCAAGCTTTGGCATCTTCTTCACCATCTCGGCCAACTCGCGGGCCATCAGCCGTAGTGTGTCGCTCTGCATCGCCTCGCGAGCCGACTCGTTTTCCGCCAGGGCGTCGTAGAACGCGGTCTCCTCGCTGCTCAAGCCCAGCTCCTCGCCGTGCTGCTGGGCTTCGCGCAGGTGCTTTGCCAGATCGATCAGACGCGAGATCATCTCCGCAGTGCTGATTGCCTTGTTCGTGTAGCGCAGGACAGCGTCTTCGAGCGCCTCGCGGAACTTCTTGCTCTGGACGAGGTTCGTGCGCTCGGTAGTCCGGATCTGGTCGTTCAGCAGCTTGCGCAGGGTCTCCAGGGCGAGGTTCTTCTGCTCCAGCGCCGCCACCCGGCCGAGGAACTCATCACTCAAGATGTCGAGGCGGGCCTCCTCGAGACCGGTAGCTGCGAACAGGTCGATCACCTCGTCGGCATCGACCGCGCCACCGATCACCTGGCGAACTGCTGCGTCGATGTCGCGCTGGCGGCCTCGCCCTGTGGCGGCGCCGCTCTCATCGGCCAGTCGCTTGCGGATCATTGCGACCGCGCGCTGGAAGAACGCGAGGTGAGGCGTGATCGCCTCGGTTTCCGGGCGCGGCACTGCGAGGGCGAAGGCTGTCGAGAGTTCCTTGACGAGGGTACGGAAGCGTTTCCAGCCGTCGTTCTGCCCCAAGACGTGGTCGATCGCGCGCAGATAGATCGCGAGCACGTCGCGTGGCTCGGCCTGCAGTGCCTCTTCGTAGTCGCAACCGTGGAAGAAGCCGCGCAGCTTCTCAAAGGCGGCCTGCATCGCGGGCACCGCCTCGCCCTGCACCTTGCGCACAGCCTCGCCTGTACCCCCCGCTTGCGTGTAGGTGGCCATGGCATCCCCCAACTGGTCGGCGAGCCCGAGTAGATCCACGATCAGGCCGCCCGGCTTGTCGCCGTAGACACGGTTCACTCTGGCGATGGCCTGCATGAGGTTGTGCCCGGCCAGCGGCTTGTCCAGATACATGGTGTGCGCCGGTGGGCAGTCGAACCCCGTCAGCCACATGTCGCAGACGATGACCAGCCGCAGGTCATCGTCAGGGTCTTTGAATCGCTCGGCCAACCGTTTGCGCGCGGCCTTGGTGCGCACGTGGCTGCGTAGCGGATCCGGATCGTCGGACGATCCGGTGACGACCACCTTCATCGCACCACGCTCGTCGTCGGAATCGTGCCAATCGGGGCGCAGCTCGGAGATCGCCGCGTAAAGGCGCGCAGCGATGTCACGGCTCATGGTGACCACCATGGCCTTGCCTTCCATCGCGGCGCGTCGCTTCTCCCAGTGCTCGACGATGAACGCCGCCAGACGGTCGACGCGCTCCTTGGCGCCGACCAGCGCCTCCAGCGGAACGCGGATTCGATCTTCCGCCTCATCGCCGCCCCTATCCGCGCCCACGACGTACTCGACCTGCTCCTCGGCGA
>MDTD01089217.1_pt1 | contig 13919 bp, 15 predicted proteins | sample 811221 | NCBI WGS metagenome assembly MDTD01 (sample SAMN05326646, study PRJNA326480) | marine metagenome | isolation source: seawater | place: Pacific Ocean: South West | collected 2011
ATGTAATACAAATTACACTAACTCTCCAAAAAATTTTGATTATATAAATTTAAATGTTCTTAAAAATTACAAAAAAATTTTTAGAGATAAAGTAATTTTAGGTTTAAGTGATCACACACCTGGTCATTCTACTGTATTAGGAGCTGTTTCTTTGGGGGCAAGAGTAATCGAAAAACATTTTACTGATAATAACTATCAATCTGGTCCAGATCATCTTTTCTCCATGAATCCAAAAACATGGAAATTAATGGTCAATGAAACAAGAAATTTAGAAAGATCATTGGGTGACGGAATAAAAAAAGTTGAAAAAAATGAAAAGGAGACAGTTATTGCTCAAAGAAGAGGTGTTTGGGTAAATAAAAATAAAAATAAAGGGAGTGTACTTAGTCACAAGGATTTAAGTATTTTAAGACCATGTCCAAGCAAATCAATTTCCCCTTTTGAAATAGATAAGTATATAGGTAAAAAACTAAAAAAAAAAATTTTTAAAAATGATTTACTCACAAAAAAATGTTTCGGTTAGGTATAGTAATCCCATCTAAAAATGAATACCATTCTTTAAAAAAAATTATTAAAGAATTAAAAAAAAAAAATATATATTTCATTATAATTGATGATTGTTCTAATGATCAAACTTTTAAGTATTTAAAGGAAAATAATTTAAATTTTCTGAGAAATAATAAAAATATTGGCTACACAAAATCAATTATAAGAGGATTAAATTACCTTAAAAGAAAAAAATTTGATTACATATTGACTATGGATGCTGATGGTGAACATAAGACTAAAGATATAGAAAAATTTATAAAAAAAATTGGTGAAAAAAAAAAATTTGATATTTTAATTGCTAATAGATCTTTTAAAAATAGATTATCTGAAAAAATAATTTCCTTTCTTTCCTTAATTTTTTTTAATATTAAAGATCCATTATCTGGTTTTAGATTATATAAATCAAAACTCTTGAAAGATTATTTATCAAATTTTGATAATAACAACTATCTAGTAGATTTTATTTTTTATCTTAAAAAAAAAGATTATAAAATTTCAAATATAGAAATAAATAATCAAAAAATATTAAATAGAAAATCCAGAATGGGCAATGATTTACTTATAAATCTAAAAATATTTTTTTTTTTAAGATTTATGTTTTGACATCATTTATCCAAATAATCTTTTTTATAAAGTTCTTTTAAAAAAAAATTATATCTTATAAAGCCACATAAAAGGAAAAAGAGTGATAAATGAGGTTTTAATCTTAAAAAAGAATATAATGGTAATATTATAAAATATCTTCTAAATACATGCGTTAAACTTTTTAGCTTTCTTGAAAATGACCATTGGCTTTGATGTTGTTTATAAAAATAATAATCCCCTTTTCCATACCAAGCAAATTTTTTTTTTAAAACTTGATATGATATATTTTCTACCTGATGAGCTATTAATTTTGATGTTAACATTTTACATTTATTTTTTTGTAAATGTTCATTAAATATCGTATCTATAGATGAATTCGAGTTTATCTTTACCTCATTCATCAGATCTATTAAAAATTCTGAATAAGTAATGCAAGGACCTGTAAAATAATATGATCTTCCTGGTTTTTTTAAAAACTCGTACAAAAGTGCCATACCTTTTTCAAAATAATTTTTTGGAAATGGAACTCTAAGTAAACTTTGTAAAATCAATGCTTCTTTTTTTTTAAATTCATCTAAAATTAAATTCGAGTAATTATTTGTCAACCTTTGATCAGTCTCAACAATTATCACATATTTATAATTAGCATTTTTCAATAATTCTTTTTGACGTTCTAAAAAATTTTCTTTAGAAAAGAAAATTTTACAATCATATTTTTTTAATTTATTTACAGTTTCATCTTTTGAAAATTCATCTGAAATTAATATTTCGTCTATTTGAGAGTTTTTTAAAGAAATAAAAAGATTGTCAATATTTTTTTCACTATCTTTTGTAAATAGGATACATGATATTCCCTCTTTTAAAGCTCTGCTATTTCTATAATATTCTAAAGATTTCATAAAAAAATTAATATAAACTTTTAATTACTAATGAAAATTAAAATATTAGCTCAAAGACCTCTTTTATCAAATTATAGATTATTGATAAAAAATTTATCTAAAATTGATAAAAATCGCTTTTATTCTAATTATGGTCCTCTTTATTACAATATAAAAAAAAAAATTGAAAATCATTTTAAACTTAAAAAATTTTCTATAACTTTTACATCTAGTGGACACTCATCTATTCAAGCCTGTTGTAACTTAATAGCTAGTAAAAATAAAAAAAAATACGTAATTATTCCGTCATTCTGCTTTGCATCAGATCCACAAGCTGTCATTCAAAGTGGATTAAAGCCAATTTTTGTAGATATTAATCCTGATAGTCTTGAAATGAACTATCATGATGCGAAAAAAATTCTAAATAGATATAAAAAAGATTGTGCTGCAATATTAATATGCTCTCCTTTTGGATATCCATTGGAAATAAAAAAAATAGTCAAATTTTTTTCCAGTTTCAATATACCTATAATTTACGATGCAGCAGATGCTATAATTAATACCAATGAAATTATTGAAAAACCAAATTTATTCTACACTTTTAGTTTTCACCCAACTAAAAATTTACCATCAAATGAGTCTGGTATGATTATTTCAGCAAAATCTAATGAAGATAAATTATCTGCAATTTTAAATTTTGGAATAAATTTAAAAAATAGAAAAATAAATTTTTTAGGTTTTAATGGTAAATTTTCTGAATATGATGCTGCAATTTTAGATGCAAATTTTTCCAGTTTAAAAAAAAGAAGATTAAGAATTAAAGATATTAATAGATACCTCATATATAAAATAAAAAATCAGAATTTAGTAAATCAAAAAAATTTAGGAATAAACTGGTATAGTCTCAAAGTTGTTTTATATCATAAAAGAAAAAGTTATATTAAATTAGATAAATTTTTTAAAAAAAATGGAATTGAAATATTTAAACCATGGAATAAAAAAATAATTTCTAATTATTCTATATTTAGAAAATATAAAAAGACATCACTTAAATTTGCAAAATTTATAGATAATAAAATTTTTGCTATTCCTATTCATTATGATATGAATAAAAGAAAGTTAGATTATATCATAAAATTCGTTAATAAGATTTGATAGCTTTATTTAATATTCTAAATTGGGGACAAATGGATTTTTCTCACTCAACTTATATTTACCTCCCTTAATCATAAATTTTTTTTTCTTACCAATTTTAGAATATTTCAATACAACTTTTTTTCTCTTTAGCCATATTATGAATTGTTTTAAAGATTTATATTCGTGTTTGAATAGTTCATTTCTTGAACGCTCTTTAGAATTATTATCAAAAACTAATATGGATTGAACAATTGGTTGCCCACCATCTATATTTTTATCTACAAGATGAATAGTATTTCCGGTCAAATTTAATCCATAATCAATACATCTTTCAAAAATTTTTCTCGGACCATATTTTTGTCTCACTTGATCTTTGTAATATTTACCTTGGAATGCAGGTAATAAAGAGTGATGTGAATTAAATATTCGATTCTTATACTTTTTTAAAACTTTACCCTTTAACTTATGAGTAAAACTGTAAAGTAACAAATAATCTATTTTATATTTTTTACAAATTTTAAGCAAAATTTCAGAAACAAACTTTTTTTTAAAAGTTCCAAGAATTTTTATACCTTTTTTATTGGCTATTTTCTTGCAACCAGCTCTAAAATCCCCATATAAATAAATATTCTTAGTAGAAATAATTTTATCTTTAAAAATAAAATCAAAAATTTTTCCAGAACCACTTGTTAAAAATAATAAATTCATAAAAATTCTTATTATTCTTCAATTTTTAATATTGCATATCCAAATCCCTCTTTACCGAATGAATTGCCATTATAAAACATTACATAATCATTATTAATCTTTATTATAGATGGATAGGCTATCATCTTTGAGTCCCATCCTGTTTTTGAAACGTCTATCCCTGAGAGAGAGTCTTCCCTTTTCCAATTTTTTAAATCTTTAGAGTGAGCAAAGCCGATTTTATAAGATTCTGAACCATCTCTGAAGCCTTTGCTCCCTCTGTAGCTAAACCACATATAGAAATCATTTTTAAATTTAATAATTGCTGGTTTACACAATGCTTCAAAATCATTATAACTTTTTATTCCTATATTACCTTCTTGAATCCATTTTTTTCCGTCATGAGAGTAAGCATATTTTAAATTATAAGTATGCTCTAGTTTACCATCAATTTCATACCACCCTGTCCCGGATGAATACCAAGCATGCCAAATTTTATCTTCTCTCAAAACATAAGGTGAGGTTGCTGAATATAATTCATTATTATTTCTATCCAAAATAGGTGAATTACAATATTTTTCAAAAGTTTCACCATTATCTTTACTGATCGCTAGGCCAGTATAGTTATTATAAGGAACTCCAACACTCTGTTGCCAACCACTATAATACAAAAAAAGTTCTTTATCATTTCTAACTATACAACTTGGCATAATTCCGTGCTCATCAAAAGTCCCTGGTTTTCCAAGTTCTAAAATAGGTTTAGCGTTTAGTTTCAATAATTCAAATGTGTCTAAATCAAAATCAACATAAAATGGTAAAGTCAACCCAGGTTTCGGACGACTGGAAAAAAAAATTCTTAATCTATCATTTAATATAATAGGTGCCATTATTTGGGCATGAGAATTTAGCATATTTCCCTCCTTATTAGGGGAAAAAAGCTTTCCTTTTTTTATCCAATTAAATTTCATTTTTTAGTTAAAATTAAACATTTTGATGAACTGTTTAGATTTTATTCGCAAGCTATCATCTGGTTTTTTTATTACAACTGCATCATTCTTTAAAGATTTATTGACTAAGGTGTTAGCACCTATGAAGCAACGAGAACCTAACTTTATATTGTGTGAAATCAATGACCCACCTGCAATAAATGTATTGGATCCAACTATGCAAGAACCCATAATTTTCGATCCAGCTGTAATCCAACTATTTTTTTTAATTATTGAGTGATGACAAATAACTGAACCGCCCCAAACAAAAACATTGTCCTCAATTATGACATTTGGATGTATTACTGATCCTTTCATCAAAAAACAATTATTCCCAATTTTCAATGATTGATTTCTTTTATGACTCTTGTGTATAAACGAAATCGTTTTATAACCTTTTCTCTTTACATTTCTAATAGTCTTCTGCCTAAACTCATTTAATTCCTGATATCCTACAGCTACAAAAAAAAAATATTTTGATGGATTAAATTTCTTTTCTATTGTCTCAAAATCATGATTGGGTAATTTTAAAAATGTGTTTTTTTTTTTAAATTTTTTCTCGACACAAAAGCATTCTATTTCATATCTAAAATCATCATCTTCTAAAATGCTATTATATACCGCCTCAGCAATTTTTCCATTTCCAAAAATAATTAACTTTTTCATTTTAATAAATTTATAAGTATTTTTTTAATCTTAATCTATCAATTTTACCATTTCTATTTTTTGGCAGATTTTTCATTAAAAGAAGTGTTTTTGGAAGCATATAATTAGGTAAGTTTTTTTTCATTAGTTTTTTTAAGGAATCAATCGATTTATTTTTTGTTGATACAAATGCAACCAAACTATTAGGTGATTTATCTTTGTTCACCATTACACATGATTGATTTATCTCTTTTAATTTATTTATATTCATTTCCACATCCTCCAATTCAATTCTATGGCCCATAATTTTAACTTGATTATCTATTCGACCTTTAAAATGAAAAAAACCTTTTGAGTCTTTGTTGACTATATCTCCTGATTTATAAAAATTTATATATCTTTTATCCTTATAAAATTTTCTATAAGTTAATTTGTTATTTTTATAATAACCGTTTGCAACAAAACTACCTCCAATATGAAGTTCCCCATCATTTTTTTTACTATCAATTTTAAAAGTACAATTTTTATCATTTAATTTTCCTAGGGTAATCAGATTTTTTTTTGTTTCAAAATCTTTTGATTGTATTTTGTGTGCTGAACATAAACATGTAGTTTCGGTTGGTCCATATGCGTTAAAAAATAAAATATTTTTTCTAAACTTTTTGTAAAGTTCGTAGAGTTTTTTTTTTGGATAAGGTTCACCAGCAAATATGATTTTTTTTATATTATAAAACTTTTCAATCTCAAAGGCTCTTAAGTTTTGACAATAAATTAAAAGTGACGGAACTGAATACCAAATTGTACAATTATTTTTTCTTATAATTTTCTTTATTTTTGTTGGTGAATTTAGATCTCTCTCATTAAACACAACCATCGCTGCTCCATTAAAAATTGAATTATAAAAATCAAAAACTGAATTATCAAAATACATTGGATTAAGATTGGTTAATCTATCCTTAGAATTAATTTTAAATTTTTTTTTACTCCATTCTATAAAATTCATCACATTATCATGACTAATAGCCACTCCTTTTGGCTTCCCAGAAGATCCTGAGGTATAAATTATATATAGGTTTGTTTTCTTTGAAAAATTATTTTCAGTTTTATTTATTTTTAACTCAATTTTTTTTTTTTTAGAAATTTTTGTAGATTTTACAATTTCAATTTCTTTTTTGCTAAATTTTTTACTATAAAAAAGTTTTGGATTTAGATTTGATATTATATTTTTTAATCTCTCTTTAGGCAATTCTGGATCTACATTGCAATATATTATCCCTGCTCTAATACAAGCGATCATCATCACAAATTCATCAATATTTTTTTTATGGAATATCAAAACCACATCGTTTTTTGATATTCTCTTTTTTTTAAATCTTTTTAAAATTAAATCAGACTTTAACTTAAGGTATCTAAAGCTATATTTTTTTTTTCCAATTATGATTGAAGTTCTATCTCTAAATATTGAAAAAATTTTATCAAGTTTTGTTGATAAATTCATCAGTTATAATAATTTTTCCCAAAAATATGCATCTATAAATTTATTATTTTTCATATACAATTTTTTCATTAAGCATAACTTTTTAAATCCTAATTTGAAACTCAATCTCTCAGATGGTTTATTTTTTTTATGATTAAAAATAACCAATCTTTTAAATTGTTTTTTTTTACAATATTCTATTAATTTTTTACATCCAATATATCCATAATTTTTCCTCTGGTATTTTTTTCCAATCCAAAAAGATAATTCTGTATTTAAAATTTTATAATACCCAGGCTTGGTCAGGTTTAGAATACTAATCAAGCCTATAATTTTTCTATTTAATTTTAAGCAAAAATGTAATGCTATCTTTTTATTCTGCTTCAGTATTAAGTTCTTAATTTTTTTTTTTGTTTCTTGAATATTTTTATGAGGTTTAAATGATGTAAATTTAAAATTATCTTCTTTAAATAATGGAAACAATTCATTTGAATGAGATAATTTTAGTTTCTCTAGAGTAATTTTTTTTTTCAATATTCTAGCCCTCCATCAATTCGTAGACATTTACCATTAAAATAATCATTTTTTATTACAAATTCTACGCATGAAAATATTTCTTCTAAGGTGGCAAACCTTTTTAAAGGTATCAAATTTTTCCACCTCTTCTCATAGAGAGAATTAAGATCTTTTCTTGTTGAGTCCGAGTCAACTATTCCTGGTGATATACATGCAGTTCTTATATTATAAATTGCAAGTTCTTTTGAAAGAGTTGCGGTCAGAGCTTTTACACCAGCTTTTGCAGTGGCGTAAGCTGATTGATTTGGTGCACCATTGCCAGAGATTGATGAAAAATTTATTATTAATCCTTTTTTTCTATTTTCAATCTGCTTTGCACAAAATAATGAAGTACAGTTGAAGACTGAACCTACATTTACTGCTAAAATTTTATTCCACAAGGTCATCGAGTGAATTTTATTCTTTTTAAGAGGATTATATATTGGATGTGATGCAATCCATCCTGCATTGTTAATTAATATATCAACATTTTCAAATTTTTTATAAATAATATTAATTGTTTTTTTTACCTTTGCTTGATTTGTTACGTCACAATGATAATTGAATATATTCTTATTTTTTTTTAATCTAAACTTAATATCTAATACAAATACTTTATTTTTTTTTGCAAGTTTTTCTGCTAAGTATGCTCCTATACTAGTTCCTCCTCCTGTTATAATTATATTAAGCTTATTATTTTTCATAAATTTTTGATTTTTTTCTTTTTCAAAACTTTTAAAATATTTGCATAACTTGTCATTTTAACAATTTCATTCTCTTTTAATCTTGTTTTAAAAATTTTTTCTATTTCAACAATTATCATCATGTGACTTGCAGAGTCCCACTCATCGCAATTTTTGATCGAAATTGATGAACTAAAGCTATTTTCACTCAAACCTAATGTTTTAATTAATAAAAATTTCAATTTACTCATTTTTTTTACTAAGTTGTTTTTTGTTCTATATTAAGATATTAAATTTTAAAAATGAAGATAATTTGTCCTATAAGTAAAACTATTCTTAAAAAAAAAAGACAAAAAATAAGATTTTTTTCTGCTCAAAATCCAATAAATATGAAGTTACCAATGGAATAATTAATTTTTTAAAAAGAATTAATTCCAAAACCAAAGGAGTAAAAACATTTTATGATTTAAGGGCTCAGGCTTATGAAGATAATCTTTATATGACTTTTAAAACTCATAATGTAAATGAAGTCTCAGAAAGAAATAGATTTATTAATAAATTAAATTTAAAAAAACAATCTAAAGTACTAGACTTAGCATGCGGAACAGGTCGTGACTCTTTTTTAATAGCAAAAAGATTAGGATCAAAAGGTTATCTTGCAATGCAAGATATTTCTAGAAATATGCTCTCAATTTGTAAAAAGAAAATTGATAAATTTAATTTTGAAAAAGAATATATATTGTCAGAAGCTTCAAGAATTCCATATAAGGATAATTTTTTTGATGCAATTTATAGTTTTGGTGGACTAGGTGAATTTGAAAATATTGCAGCTTCACTAAATGAAATGGTGAGAGTTACAAAATTAGGTGGTAAAATTGTTGTTGGTGATGAGTCTGTAGCACCTTGGCTTAGAGAAACAAATTATTATAACATCCTTAAAAAAACAAATCCTCAATTTAAAGAAAAAACTCCTATCGAAATGATACCTTTAGAAGCAAGAAATACAAAAATTGAATGGGTTTTAGGACAGTCGTTTTATTTGATTGATTTTGAAATAGGTAAAGGTGAACCAACTGGTAATTTTGATTTTAAAATTCCTGGTTTAAGGGGTGGTACGTATAGAACTAGATACGAAGGACAAATAGAAGGTGTGTCGAAAACAGCTAAACAAAAGTTGATTGAATTGTGTAAAAGAAAAAACATCAGTATGCATGATTTTGTCTCAAAACTAATTTTAAAGTATGAAGAATAAAATAAATCAGGCAATAAGTAACTTAAAAAAAAAAGGATACTTTGTTTTAAAAAACCAATTTTCATCTCAAAGTTGTAAAAAACTTCTAAACTTAACAAAAAAATTTCATGCCTCAAAAGCGGGTAAGTTTAAAAATAAAACTTATTTAATGAAAAATACTGATGCTGTTTTAAATTTACAAAATAAAGATATCATGTTTATCAAAGCTATATCATCTAGCAAAATTCTTGAAGAAATACTAAAATATTTTTTGAATGACAAATGGTATAGATCTATCGACACAAGATATCCCAATTATATAATCAGGTCTTATGCAGCTAGAAGCTCTATAGTCAGTATGCCAATGCACATTGACTCTTTGATACCCTACAAAGGTAATGAAGTTATAGGAATGCCTTGTTCAATAATTCTAGAAGATCAAAATCTTGATAATGGTTGTACGATAGTAAAGCCTGGTTCTCATATTACTGGAAAATGGGCTAAACAAAAAATTAAGTCTACACCTATTTATTCAAAATCTGGTGATATTGTAATTTGGGATGGAAGAATATGGCATGGAACCTCCAAAAATATATCTGGAAAAAGTCGATGGGCTCTAGTATCAAATTTTGTTAGGTGGTGGGTAAAACAACTTCACGATATTCCAAAATCGATGCCAAAAAAAATTTATCACAAATTATCAATTAAAGAAAAAATAATGATGGGATTTTGCAGCTATCCTTTTAAAGATGAATATGAAGGAAGTGAGATGAAAAGAGGTATAGATTTTTTAAAATAGTTATGAGAGAGAGCAAAGGTAAATTCGAAACACTTAAATTTAATCATCGAAGAAAGAAGTTTTACGAATATATAAAACATTTAAAAAAAAATAAAACTTCAATTGAAGATTTATTGGAACACTCTACTGCATATATTGGTCATATGTCTTTAAATAGAATTATCACCTTATATGAAATTTATAAAAAAACCTTAAAATTAAATGGACATATAGCAGAACTTGGGGTCTATAAAGGTTCTGGATCTCTATTGTTTGCAAAATTAGTAAAAATATTTGAGTCTGAAAGTCTCACTCAAGTCCATGGATTTGAGTGGTTTAAAGGGACCGATTTTAAAAATCAGTTAGATAATGATTTAGTAAAAAAGGGCACATATTCCTATGATAAAAAAAAATTGTTAAATTTGATAAAAAATCAAGGTTTTTCCAATATTCTAAAAATTCATGATTTAGATATCTCTAAAAATTTAGTGACTTTTTTAAAAAAGAATCCTCATTTGAGATTCAAATTAGTTTTTTTAGATATTGGCATAAACAAAGTCCTTGATATTGCAATCCCACTTATGTGGGAAAGATTGGTAAAAGGTGGTATTCTTATTTTTGATCAATTCAATCATGAATTAGCTCCTGGAGAAACAATTGCAATCAATAAACATTTGAAAAAGAAAAAAATCATGACAATTAAAAACTCATGGATGCCGAATGCTTATATTATTAAATAATTGAGATTATTATGAAAATAGCTTGTATGCAGCCATATATTATACCTGCTATTCAATATTTTCAACTTATTTCATCATGTGATATTTTTGTATTTCTTAATGATGTTAACTTCATAAAAAAAGGTTTCATACATAGAAACTTTATTATTAATAATAAAAAAAAAGAGCAGATTACAATTCAAATAAAAAAAAAATCACAAAATAGATTAATAAATCAATTAGAAATTTTCAACAACAACAGCTTAATCTTAAAAAAAATAAATTTTTCATATAAAAATTCAAAAAATTTTAAAATTATTTTTCCCATCCTTGAAGAAATTTTTAATTCAAATTTGAGATATCTAGATGAGATAAATATCGAGCTTATTACTAAAATTTGTAAACTTTTAGGAATTAAAAAAAAATTCAAAAAAACAAGTGCTATGAATTATGACTACACACTTGCTGGAGAAAAAAAAATTATTGAAATAGTGAAAACTCTAAAAGGATCTATTTATATAAATTCAATTGGAGGAAAAAAAATTTACAAAAAAAAAAATTTTCTAAACGATAAAATTAATTTAAAATTTTTGAAATCAAACTTAGATGAAAAGATAGAAAAAAATCTTCAATATAATAAAACAGAAATTTCTATATTACATTTAATTATGAATTACGATTTGAATAAAATTTCTAAAGAATTAAATAAATTTCAATTAGAAGATAATTAAATGAAGAAATTAGCAAAAAATATCTTTCTCTATTTTTCGTTAATTTTATTTATTTATACATTTTATAGAGATCAAATTTTTTGGAATGGTATTAAATTTGATTTTTACAAAAATTTTTACCTTCTCTCGATTATTTTATTTTTATTTTCAATAATTATAATTTTTTTTTCCAAAAAAATTAATACTTATATAAATATAGTATTTTTTTCGGTAATTTCTTTTTTTTATTGTGCTGAAATTTATTTAACTTTTAATACAAGTGAATATAAAAAGATAAAAGAATATGAAAAAAATAAAGAAATCAAATTTGATAGACGAAGTGCATTCCAATTTTATCAAGATAATTTGAAAAAAAATAAAAAATTAACTTTTTCACTAATTCCTTTATTTTATTTAGATCAAAATAAAAATTTTTTACCTTTATCTGGTTTGTCAAAATCCAATGTCTTTTTTTTTAACGAAAATGGTTACTATCCGATTTATAAAAGTGATAGACACGGCTTTAATAATCCAGATTATGAATGGGATAAAAATATAATAGATTATTTAATTATTGGAGATTCTTTTGCTCATGGCTGTTGTGTAAATAGGCCTCATGATATTTCCTCAGCTCTAAGAACTATTTCAAAAAGTTCTGTATTAAATCTAGGAATGGGAGGGAGTGGGCCATTAATTGAATATGCAATAATGAGAGAATATATATCAAAAAAAATTAAAAAAGTAATTTGGTTTTATTATGAAGGGAATGATCTTGATGATTTAAGAAATGAAAAGAGAAATAAAATTCTATTAAAATACTTAGAGGATAAAAACTTTTCACAAAATCTTAAAAATAGACAAGATGAAGTGGATATTGTTGGAAATGATTATATTAAAACAATTTACAAAAAGACTTTTGAAAAAAGATCATATCAAAGAAGTAATATAACAAAATTTTTGATACTTTTTAATTTGCGGACACTAGTAAAATCAAAATTCCAAAAGAAAAAAAACAAAGAAATTAATAAAAAATATGAATACACAGATTTCAAAAAAATTATACTTAAAGCAAAATCTTTAGCGAACCTTAACAATTCAAAATTTTATTTTGTTTATTTGCCAGAATATAGAAGGTACAAAGATAAAAATTATAATTTAAAAAATTATAATAATGTTATTGAGATTATTCAAAATTTTAAAATTCCAATTATTGACATAAATAAACTTATTATTTCAAATAATATTGACCCTATTAGCATTTTCCCTTTTAGGGAAAAAGGACATTACACTGTGGATGGATATAAGTTTATAAGTGAGCAAGTATTTTTAAATACTAAATGAAATAGAAAAAATCTTTAAAATATTTTCAGTACATCCAATATCAATAATTGCAATTTTCTTTCTAAAAAAATAAGAGAAGACCTTACTAGAACAATCATGATTTTTTTTATGATATTTTTCATGTTTTCTTTGTTTTGTTCATATGAGGGATAACGTTAAGATATTTCTTACCTAAATTGAGAAATTTTATTATTTTCGAGTTATCTTTTTCTTGCTTGATATTAATTTCTATAAAATTTTTAGAATTTTTAAAAAACTCTTTGATATCATCATTTCTTTTTTTAAAAATTGAAATTACAAAATTTTTTGCTTTAATTTTTTCATTTATCTCCTCTAAATTAATATTTTCAAAATAAGCGTTAATCATATTGTCATATAAGTAACCTTTTCGAACATAAGAATTATTTTTCAATTTCTTAAAATCTAAATTTTTAAGATCTTTAGAATTTGTGTATTTTATCAAAGCATTTAAGAAACTTATATACCATTGATCAGGATCTCTATTTAAAAGTATATAAAAGCTTTTAGGGTATAATCTATTTATCTCTTTATAAAAATTCTTAATGGAAAAAGGCATATCTTGAAAAACTTGGTATTTGTCAACGAAGAATTTTATTTGTTCGTCAAAATATTTTTTTTTTTCACCTGTTGAATTCCTCATGATACCATCAAAATATTTTTCTTGATATTCTTGAGGTGCAACGTTGAAGTTCATCTCTCTAAACAGCTCTCTCATTGAGGTCGTGCCTGTTTTATTTGCACCAATAATAAAAATTTTTGGATTTTTCTTAAATTTGTTTAAACTAAATCTTATTTTTCTGTAATAATTTTTTACAGCTTTTAAACGATATCTGTATAAGTTGCATAAGAGATTTTTTATTTTAATAAAAATAATATTCATAAAAATTTTTTTCAGTGCATAAATCAAGCCAATTGAGCTATTAGTACTGGTCAGCTG
>MDTD01086691.1_pt1 | contig 13917 bp, 14 predicted proteins | sample 811221 | NCBI WGS metagenome assembly MDTD01 (sample SAMN05326646, study PRJNA326480) | marine metagenome | isolation source: seawater | place: Pacific Ocean: South West | collected 2011
AACTAGTCCAGGGAAACGCATCAAATTATTATAATGATTTGAGGGAAAAATTAATAAAATCTCTAGCTTTTATAGAAGCTAAAATTGATTTTGCAGAAGATGATCTTCCAGAAAAAGTACTAAAAGACGCCCGCATATCAATCAAAGAAATTCACTCTGAAATTTCAAAAATTATTGAGGATAATAAAGTTGGAGAGAAAATTAGAGATGGATTTAGGGTTTCAATTACGGGAGAAGTTAACGCTGGAAAATCATCATTGTTAAATCTACTTTCAAAAAGAGAGGTAGCGATTGTTTCAGATGAGGCTGGCACGACCAGAGATGTAATAGAAACCTATCTAAATTTAGACGGTTATCCCGTAATTCTAGCTGATACTGCAGGTATTAGAGAAGCTAAAAATGAAATAGAAAAAAAAGGTATTTCTTTAGCTTTAGGTAAATCAAAAGAAGCAGATCTAAACATAGTTGTTATTGATAATTCATCTAAAGAAATTAACAGAGAAATACAGAATATGATTAATAAAGACTCTATAATTTTTTTGAATAAATCGGATGTTTCAGATAAACAAAATTATAAATTTGATGGAGAGACTGTTTTAGGTTCAGTAAAAAATAATAAAAATATAGATAAATTAATAAATCTTGTTAAAGATAATTTAAGCAAAAAATTTACATCAAATAGAAGTACTTTAATTACTAGAGAAAGGCATAGAGTTAGGCTTAACGAATGTTTAAAAGAGATAGATAAGTTTCTTAAGAAAGATCCAAGTAAAAACCTTGAATTAGCTGCAGAGGACTTAAGAATGGCTACACGACATTTAGGTGGAATTGTAGGTAAGGTAGATGTTGAAGAAATACTTGGATCTATATTTAAAGACTTCTGTATTGGCAAATAAAATACTACTTGTAATCTCAATTAAGACGTTTACATTCTCATCATGACAAAACAAAGCTATGATGTAGTAGTAATTGGTGGTGGCCACGCTGGATGCGAGGCAGCAGCAGCTTCCGCTAGAATGGGTGTAAATACAGCCCTTTTTACACACAAAATAGAGACAATTGGTGAGATGTCATGCAATCCTGCTATAGGGGGACTAGGAAAAGGCCATCTTGTAAGAGAAATAGACGCTCTAGACGGTGTTATGGGTGTAATAGCAGACAAATCAGGCATTCAATTTAGATTATTGAATAGAAGCCGTGGTCCAGCTGTTCAAGGTCCTAGGACTCAGTCGGACAGAGCCTTATACAAAGAACATATGCAACAACTATTACTAAACTATAAAAATTTAAAAGTTGTAGCTGATCCAGTAGTCAAGTTCTTATTTGAGAGTAACAAAGTTATAGGATTTATTTGTCAGAGCGGTGCAGAAGTAAGAACTAAAGAACTGATTTTGACGACAGGAACTTTTTTAAACGGCTTAATCCATATAGGTCAAACTCAGATACCAGCGGGTAGGTACGATGAAAAACCATCTATAGGTTTGAGTGAACAACTTGCAAAATTTAAAATGCGGTTAGGAAGACTAAAAACTGGTACACCTCCTAGACTAGATGGAGATACAATTAGTTATGATGATTTAGAAATGCAACCTGCAGATGATGATCATTATTACTTCTCTTTTTTAACAGAGAAGATTAATAACAAGCAGATTAAATGTGGGATGACCTACACAAACAATGATGTTCATAAAATTATTAGTGATAATATCTCAAGAAGTGCCATATATTCAGGAAATATAAAAGGAGCAGGACCTAGGTATTGCCCATCGATTGAAGATAAAATTGTTAAGTTTAAAGAGAAAGATAAACATCAAATATTTTTAGAGCCAGAAGGATTAAAGGACAATACTATTTACCCAAATGGTATATCGACTTCTCTTCCAGAAGAGATACAGCTTCAAATATTGGCTAAAATAAAGGGTTTGGAGCACGTAAAGATGAAAAGAGCTGGTTATGCAATTGAGTATGATTATGTGGATCCGAGAGAGTTAAAAGCTACATTAGAAACAAAAAAAATTGCCTCTTTATTCCTTGCCGGTCAAATTAATGGAACGACAGGGTACGAAGAAGCTGCTGCTCAAGGATTGATAGCTGGGATAAATGCTGGTTTAAAAATTAAAGATGAAGAGGAGTTTATTTTAGATAGATCCACTTCATATATCGGCGTTATGATTGATGATCTTATCACAAAAGGAGTTACAGAACCTTATAGGATGTTTACATCAAGAGCTGAATATAGATTAACTTTAAGAGCCGATAATGCCGATCAGAGGTTAACTGATCTTGGTATTAATCTAAATCTCGTTGGCCCTGAAAGAAAAAAAATTTTCCATGAAAAGAAAAAAAATATTTTAGCTCTTAATAAAATTTTAAAAAATAATTATTTGACTCCTAACCAAGCTAAGAAATTTGATATAAAAATCGCCATGGATGGTGTTAAAAGATCTTGTCTTGAGATTATGGGCCAAAGAAAAGTAAATATGGCAAAAATAAGGCAAATATTTAACGATATTCCTAGTTTTCCAATCTCAATAGAAAATCAAGTTGTAACCGATGCCCACTACATGGGTTATTTAGAAAGACAAGAACGAGATATAGAGTCTTTTAAAAAAGATGAGTCCGTTATTATACCTGATGGCTTAGATTTCGAAAAATTAAGTGGTTTATCTAATGAAATTAAAAGTAAGTTAAAGGAAGTTAAGCCAAAAACCTTAGGTCAGGCTATACGTATAGACGGAGTAACGCCTGCAGCAGTAATTATTCTTCTTTCGCATATTAAAAAATTTAGATATAAAACTTCTGCTTAATGCAGCAAGCTGAAGTTATAAATATTCTCAAAAAAGATCTTAAATTTTCTAATGATTCTATTGAAAAGCTGAAAAAATTTAAAGGTTTAGTTTTAAAAGAAAATAAAAACTACAATTTGATTGGAAAGAGCACTGAAAGTCAAATTTGGAACAGACACATACTTGATTCGGCACAATTAGTGAAATTTATTGATTTTAGGTTAAATTCATTAGCTGATTTAGGATCTGGAGCAGGTTTTCCTGGTATAGTTATAGATATTTTCAACAAAAATATTGATTTTCACGTGAAATTATATGAAAAATCTCCAGTTAAAAGACAATTTTTAAGTAGGGTAATTGAACACTTAGATCTAAAAGCCAAAGTTTATGGTGATATTAGAGATGAAAATCTTGATACAGACGTTATTGTTTGTAGAGCTTTTAAAAAACTAGATAGGGTAATACAAGTTTCACGTGAAATTGCAAAAAAACCGCATAAATTGCTGATTTTAAAGGGTCAAAATGCACAGGAAGAAATAAAAAAATCTTTCAAAATAAAAAAATACCCTTATAAACTAGAATCTAGCATGACAAATTTAGTTTCAAAAATAATATTAATAGAGATTAATAAGTAAATGACAATTCCAACAACACTTGCGATTATAAATCAGAAAGGTGGCGTAGGAAAAACAACTACCGTTATAAATTTAGCTGCTTCACTGTCCATTATGGGTCGAAATAATCTCATAATTGATTTAGATCCTCAAGGAAATGCAACAACTGGATTAGGTAAAAACAATAATGACGAAAACAAAAATATATACAATCTTCTCATTCAAAAAATTAATATTGAAAATGTAATTCAAAGCACTGGTATTCAAAATCTTGATATAATTGGCTCGCATGTAAATCTGTCTGGTCTTGAGGTTGAAACTGCAAATGATTCTAATAGAGCATTTGTGCTAAAAGAAATTCTAAATTTAAAAAAAGATGGAGTGTTAAAAAAATATGATAATATTTTCATAGACTGCCCTCCGTCCTTAAGTTTGCTTACCATAATGGCCCTGGTTGCTTCTGATGAATTACTGGTACCTCTTCAAACAGAATTTTTTGCTTTAGAGGGTATTACACAACTTGTAAAAACAATTGATCGAATAAAGGAAAATTTAAATCCTAGTCTTAAAATTAGGGGCATTCTACTAACGATGTTTGATAAGCGAAACAAACTATCTTCTGAGGTTGATAGAGAGGCACGAAATTATTTTAAAGAAAAGGTATATCAGACTGTAATCCAAAGAAATGTTCGTTTATCAGAGGCACCATCACACGGTATGCCTTGTGTTGTTTATGATAAAAATTGCGTAGGAAGTAAATCTTATTTTAAACTTGCTGAAGAATTTCTGAAAAACAATCAAATAGAAAGTGCTGCGTGAGTTCTGGCAAAAAAAAAGGATTAGGCAGAGGTTTATCAGCCTTATTTGGGGATGATAAACCTAAACAAAAGTCTGAAAAAACAAATGATTCAAACTCTATATCCATCAGCGATTTAAGTAGAAACCCTTATCAACCAAGACAAAATTTTAGCGAAGAAAAACTTGAGGAACTAGCCAATTCTATAAGAAAAAAAGGCATAATTCAGCCTATTGCTGTAAGACCAAGTAAGTCAGATCCAGGTAGATATGAGATCATAGCTGGCGAGAGGAGATGGCTTGCTGCACAAAGAGCCGGTTTACATAAAATACCTGTAAGGGTTTTAGATCTCAGTGATGTTGAATCTTTAGAAGTAGCAATTGTAGAAAATATTCAAAGAGATGACCTAAATCCAGTAGAAGAAGCTCGTGGATATAAAAGATTAAATAATGAATTTAGTTATGATCACGAAAGTATTTCTAAACTTATGTCAAAAAGTAGGAGTCACATTAGTAACACACTAAGGTTATTGACACTGCCACAAGATATTATTGCAATGTTGGAAGAAGGAACTTTGACATCTGGGCAGGCGAGACCTTTAATCGGTTTATCCAATGCATCATCAATAGCTGAGGAAATTGTGTCAAATAATTATAGCGCAAGGAAAATCGAATATATGACAAGATCGAAAAAAAGAAAAAAAAATCAAAAAACTGAGGATGCAAACATTTTAAAAATCCAGGAACGTATTGAAAAAATTTTAGGTTTAAAAGTTCGCATTTCAAATAAAAAAAATAACTCAGGAAAATTGATTATAGAATATAAAGATCTAGACCAATTTGAGCTAATTTCAAATTTACTTACTAAACATTAGCCATATCACAGATATCAACTATGAGTTTTCTCATTATTATATTTTTATTAATAAAAGAGTTAGACTTAAATTGAATTTCTGTATCATAAGTTTTTTTTTGCAATTTTTTTATTTTTTCTGCTCCCCACTTCTTTGCTTGAATGGTAAAACTTGTTTTATCTTTCCAAAAAAGAGGTGGTTTTAGATTTTTAATTGCTTCTTCTAAAGTAGTAGTTTTATCTCTAGTGCTTACTTGCAGCAACCTGTGTAATTTTTGATTAATCAAATTCAAATAATAAATATTTTTTTCTACCTCTATTATTGTGGTGTTCAATAATTTATTTGTTATTCCTTTTTCCCCCATCAATGCAAAATCTTTTAAAATGTTAAAGTCATCATTTGACTCAGGATCTAGGAGTTTCCTTAATTTTTCGTCATCAATTCTCTTATCATTAAATAATGATATTATTTTATCTAACTCGTTATTCAACTTTACTCTGTTCAAGTTACAGTTTTCAGCAATATAATTAAGATTATTAGGTGTTAAACCTTTGAAACCAGCCAACCTGTTTTGTATTATTTTTTTTATTGAGATATCGTTATCGTTATAACACGGTACTACAATAAGCTTTGTTGATTTTTCAAAGTGATTTCTTAATTTTGATTTTTTATCTAAAATTTCAGAAAAAATAAATATTTTAGAGTTAAGGTTATTTTTTTCTATTCCTAAAATTATATCCATTATTTTATCATTTGCATTTTCTATAAAAAATACTTTTTGTTTTTGGAAAAGTGAAGTGTTATTTATTTCATTAAAAAATAAATTATTATCTTTCATTATTTCATCTAGATTGAATGATAGTATCTCAGAAGACTTATAAAGCGACCTAATAAGTTTTTTAAAATCATTTTTTAACCCTAAATTTTCACCGTAAAATAGAGTTATTCTATCATGAAGATTCTTAATTTCTTTTTCTACTACATAACTTTTATAAATCATTAAGCTTTATACTTAGTTCTTCAATTATATCTTCTGATAACCCTTTTTGAATAACTTGTAACAATTTTTTTTCATTAGATATTGTTCGTATATGTCTTTCTCCAATTTTGTAGTCACCGTTTTTTTTGACTACAAAACTTCTTTTTTCTAAACTTCCTATGATATTATAATTTACCGTGGTTATAACATCTAATTTATATTTTATAATTTCATTTTTTTCATTTTTTTCTTTGATTGTTTTTTTTTTAGTCGTATCTAAATCAATTTTAACTTGTCTATTTGATTCTTTATTTGAGTATAATAAAATTTCATTCTTAATATAATAATTTATTCTACTTTCTCCCGCAGTATTAACTTCAACAAAATTAATACCTTTCAATCCATCTTTTTTCATTATTTTGAAGCCACATCCATTAAGTAGGAGTATTGTAAAAAAAATAATTAAACTAATCTTAATTTTTTTCATTTTTTTCGATAATGTAATTAATAATTTTATTTTTGACGAATATAGTTTTTAAAATCTTTTTATTCTCTAAATATTTTTTTGCTTTAGATTTAGTAATTACTAATTTATTTATTTCTTCTTCCATTAAATTTTGTTTTACTTCTATAATATCTCTTGTTTTACCATCAACCTGAATAGCTAATTTTGACTGATTTATTATATATTTTTGGTCAATTTTCGGCCATTCGTCAACATTTTTACAGCCTAATAATTCCAAGCACTCGCTTGCTAAGTGAGGAGTAAAAGGCACCATTAATTTCATGATTTTAATTAAACTATCCGAAAGAACTTTTTTTCTTACTCCAGATCCAATATAATTTTTGAAAAAATTATACATTTCATAAAAATGCGCAACAGAAACGTTAAATCTAAAATTTTCAATTGAAATATCTACTTTGTTTATAAACTTATTAATTTCAGAAATAAATTTACTTTCAGACTTATCATCAAATTTGACCTCATCCATTTTTAAAACTAAGGTATTTAAATTCCATATCTTTTGAAGAAACTTGCTTGCAGATGCGACACCGGTATCAGACCATTGTATATCTTTTTCGGGTGGGCTGTCAGATAGTATAAACCATCTTACAGAATCAGCACCGTATTGATTAATCATTGTTTCTGGATCAATCGTGTTCTTTTTCGATTTAGACATTGACTCAGCAGGTCCAACAATTACCTTACTTTTGTCCTTCTTTTTTAAAACTGTATTTGAGTCAACTTTTTCAACTTCATAAGGATAAAGCCAATTACCAGATTGATCTTTATAAGACTCATGGCAAACCATACCTTGAGTAAATAAATTTTGAAAAGGTTCCGTTAGTTTAATTTTTTTATTAAATTTATTTATCCCTTTAGTAAAGAATCTAGAATAAAGCAGATGAAGTATTGCGTGCTCAATACCACCTATATACTGATCAACAGGCATCCAATAGTTTACTTTTTTTTCATCGAAAGGAGAGGTGCTATGATTAGGTGAACAAAATCTCAAAAAATACCAAGAGGAGTCAACAAATGTATCCAAGGTGTCAGTTTCTCTCGTAGCCCTTTTGCCTGTTGATTTTTGAATTGTCTTTTTCCACGAGGAGTGTTTTTCAAGCGGATTTCCTTGAGATTGTAAATCTATATCTTCAGGTAATTCTATTGGTAATTCATCCTTTTCTACGGGGACCACTGATCCATCTTCTAAATAAATCATAGGTATAGGGCATCCCCAATATCTTTGACGAGAAATCCCCCAATCTTTCAATCGGTATAAGGTTTTTCTCTTTCCTAGATTTCTATTTTCAATTTCATCTATAATTTTATCTTTAGCTCTATCTATATCTAGATCATTAAGAAAATTAGAATTAATCATTTTTCCATTTCCAGTGTAAGCCTCACTAAGATCTAAATCATTTCCATCGGATACTACTTTGATTATTTCTAAGTTGTATTTTTTAGCAAAATCAAAATCTCTTTGATCATGAGCAGGACAGCCAAAAATAGCTCCACTCCCATAATCCATTAAAACAAAATTCGCGAAATAAATTGGTATTTTTTTATTTTTTATAAAAGGATGTTCTACAAATTCACCAGTATTATAACCAACTTTATCAGCATTAGCTAATGCCTCTTCAGTTGTTCCTGTCTTATTGCACTCTTTTTTAAAATTCTCAAAATCTGATTTATTATTAAAATTTTTATTGAAAGGATGATCTACAGATAAAGCAATAAAACTTGCACCAAAAATAGTGTCAGGTCGAGTAGTAAAGATATTAATATTTTCTTTAGTTGATTTGATATTAAATTTTATTTCACAACCATAGGATTTTCCAATCCAATTTTTTTGCATAAGCTTTACTTTATCTGGCCATCCCTTAAGACTATCTAAATCTTTTAAAAGATTTTCAGAAAATTTTGTAATATTAAAAAACCATTGATAGAGTTTTTTTCTTTCAACAATAGCATTTGATCTCCAGCCTCTTCCGTCAATAACTTGTTCGTTGGCTAAAACTGTTTTTTCAACAGGATCCCAATTTACGTAGGTTTCCTTTCTTGATACCAATCCTTCTTTATAAAAATCAATAAATAACTCTTGTTGATGTTTGTAATAATTTTTATCGCATGTGGAAATTTCTAAATCCCAATCAATTGAAAGACCAAGCATTTTAAGCTGATTTTTCATAGTTAAAATATTCTGGTTTGTCCATTTTCTTGGATGAAGTTTATTTGCTTTGGATGCATTTTCAGCAGGTAAGCCAAATGCGTCCCATCCCATAGGATGCAATACACTAAAGCCATTTAAATATTTGTATCGAGCTATTACGTCACCAATAGTATAATTTCTGACATGGCCCATATGTATTTTTCCAGATGGATAGGGAAACATTTCAAGGCAATAAAATTTTTTAGATTTAGGGTCCTTATTATATAACTTTAAATCTGCAAATTTTGATTGCCATTTTTTTTCAACTTTTTGAAAACTAAATCTTTCCATTTAGATCTTTATTTCTTTTTATTTTTATCTTCAACTTGGAGTAAAGCTGCTTTTCTAATTATTGTAGTTGTGAGTTCTTCACTAATTTTTGATTTATTAAGTAACACTGTTTTGCAACTTTGAACAGACGAACAGTTTTTTTTATGTATGGTAATCTTAACACTATCGCTTCGCACTTCATTCGATAAAAATCTCACAGAAATTTTTATAGATTCTTTGTCACTGTTGCTTTCAGAGTACCAATCGGTTACGATCATTCCTCCGGAGTAGTCAACTGTAGATAAAGGCATAAAATCTAAAATTTCTAATGACGCTCGCCATAAAGGATTAGAGGTGCTAAATTCATAAGTAGTTTTTCTGTTTAAAACTCCCCCAATATTTACTCCTCTACCTTCTTCTATATTTTTCCGCGCTTTAGCCTTAGCTGTATCTGGCATAGTTCTCTGATCGACCGGTTTGTACAAACCGCAAGAATAGATAAAAAATGATATAATTATTAAATATAAGATTTTTATAATTTTCATGATAAATATTCCTATAAATAGCATAATTTATAAAAAAACTGCGGACAATTAGATGGCTAATAAAACATGAATTTATTCATCTTGAGCAGGTAATTTATGTTGCATAAATACAACACAAGCCTACAAAAAACGAAGAAATTACAGAAAATTGGGATTTATTAAAAGGGAATTTGGTAATTATATTGCGTTTAATAATTATTATTAAATCTTAATAACAAAGGAAAAAACATGAGAAATATAATCAAAACTCTAGTTGTGTTATTCTCAGCTTCTTTATTTTCAATAGTAGCAAAAGCAGGTGAACTATCAGTAACTGGTTCAGCTACAGCTACATACGTAATGAATGGCGGGTCAGTACACACTGGAAAAGGTCTTGGTATATCTAACGAACTAATGTTCAGCGCCACAGGCGAATTGGACAACGGTTACTCTTGGAAATACCATACAGAACTAGATATGGCTGACGGCGGTGCTGCAAGCAATGACGATACAGCTATAGTATTCACATTAGGTGACTTAGGTACTTTAGGTATTTATGATGCTGAAGGTGGATTATCTACAGAAACTGGTTACGGTATTGGTGCAGTAGGAGTTGGTCAAGACTATGCTAACACTATGACGCAAACTGGTATGGGTACAGATATTTCAGCTGATACTAACATTACATATGTAATGCCATCAGGATTATTACCTTTTGGAATCGTTGGTGCAGTCGGATACGCTCCGAACACAGCTGACGGTCAAGGTAACAGTGCAAAAAGTACTGGTGCTGTAAATGCAGTTGACGCAAATGGTCAAAACGCAACACAATACAGATTAACAGCAACACCAATCGACGGTTTAACACTTGGTGCTGACTATTTTGAAGTAGGTGGAGCAACATCTGCATTAGGTCAAGAACACACTTCAGGTAACTACTACGCAAAATACGCGATAGGTAACTTTAAAATAGGTACTTTCCGTGGTTACATGGAAAACGGTGTAGCTGACAAACACGCTTCAGCGAGTGCTGATACAGCAACAGCTAAGAACGGGGACAGATACGACTCTGATGGTCTTGGTATTGAGTTTGCAGTAAATGATCAAATGTCAATTTCATATTCAGAAGAAGAATATGAAAGAGCTGATTACACAATGGGTGCAACAGCAACAACAAAAACAACAACTTCAGTAACTTCAGAAGCTACTTACATTCAAGCAGCTTACAATATTGGTGGAGCAACATTGGGCGTAGCTCTAGTTGACACTGATAATTCTGACTTTACAGCAGGTCAAGAAGAGAAAAGAACTGTATTCTCAATTGCTTTAGAATTTTAATTGAGACTTGAAAGTTAATTAAAAAAGCCGGTCAAATATGGCCGGCTTTTTTTTTATTGCTGTTAAAATTGCAAATCCTTCACTGTAGACGTTTTTAAGTTTATTTAGATTTGAATATTTAATTCCACCAAGCGGAATAATTTTATTCAAATAAGTTCGAGAATATCTATTAAACTTAATAACACCTAAATAATTCTCTTTTTTTTTATAATCTACCATGAACAATTTAGATAAAAAAATATATTTACAACCTTGCAATCTTTTTAACATAATTTCTTTATGGTTATGTGCCGAACCGATAATTTCAAAATTAAATCTTTTTAAATTTAACGACTTTAAATTTTTATTGTGGGCAGAAATGTAGATACCATCCGATTTTAAATTTATTCCAAGAATAATATTGTTTGCAACAAAAAATTTAATCCTTTTTAATTTACATTTTTTTCTAAATTTGATCAGATTGTCTAATTTTTCCGTTTTACCATTATTTCTGTAAATAATGTTAAATTTGCCTCTCTTTTTAATGTTTCTTAAATTTATATCTTTGATATTTTCAATAATAAAAAAATATTTTTTTTTAAAAGAGAACATATGAACAAAATAATTCAAAGTTTTGATAAAATAAATTCTAATATAAAAAAAGTAAAATCTACACAAAAAATAAATATAGTTGCAGTAAGTAAAACCTTTTCTTTTGAGCATATTAAACCTTTGATTGATTACGGCCACATGCATTTTGGTGAAAATAAAGTTCAAGAAGCTTTAGCAAAATGGAAGAATGTTAAAAGTGAATACGAAAATTTAAAACTTCACATGATAGGAAAATTACAAAGTAATAAAGCTAAAGATGCATATAAATTATTTGATTACATACATTCTTTAGATAGTAAAAAACTTGCAGATATTTTTTCAAAATGCGAGTTAGAACACAAAAGAAAACTTAAATATTTTATTCAAGTAAATATTGGTAATGAGATACAAAAATCTGGATTGCCAATCAATGAAGTTGAAAGTTTTTATAACTATTGTATTTATGAAAAAAATTTAGATATTTTAGGTTTAATGGCCATACCTCCTAATGATGAAAATACTTTAAAATATTTCAAACATTTGAACAATTTAAACATGACATTAGGATTAAAGGAATTAAGTATGGGAATGTCTTCTGATTATTTGGATGCAATTAACTTCAATGCAACATTTATCAGAGTAGGAAGTGCCATATTTGGTTCTAGAACTTAATAATTTCGACTTTAGTTTTCTTATTAATTCTTTCAGCTAATTTTTTAAGACTTAATTTTTTAATTGCTACACATCCTTGTGTAGGGGCAAAGTTATTTTTTGCTACATGAATAAAAATTGCACTTCCTTTATTTTTCTTAATTGGACTCATATTGTAATTTAGTACAAATATGATGTCGTAAAGATTATCTGGTCTGTAAAGCTTTTCTGATTTGTATTTAAATGGATATTTAATAAGTTTATTATATTTGTTTGATGAGGGATCATCACACCAACCCATATTTTTTTTGATCAACTTTGTTTTAATTTTTGTTCTTAAATTCTTAATTTTATCTTTTCTATATAAAATAATCCTTATTTTAAAAATTCCTATTGGCGTTATTAAGTCACCTTCCTTTTTTTTGGCGTTAATTCCTCTTTTACCAATTGCACATTTTACTTTATAATTACCATAACTAAGAATTTTGTTTTTTATTTTTATATGCATAAATTAAGCATTTTAATTTTCGGTCCACAAAACTTTATATCAACTTTGGATGAACTCAAACCTTATTTAAAGTTTAACTTATTTTCAATTCAAAAAATTACAAAAGAGGATGCGCAAAAAAAATTTGATGGTTTGATTTGTCATCAAGAAGTTTATAAAAATGACGAAATTAATAAATTTATTGTTTCAACAGACAGTTTTAAAATATTGGCTACAAATAAAAATGAGAAAGAGTTTAAATTATTTGATAATATTTTAAGTCTACCTACATCAGTAAAAGATTTGAATATTCTCATTGAAAGTAGTGCTGCAAGAAAACAATTTAATAAAAATTCATCAATAAAAATCAAATCTTATTTTTTAGATAAAAATCAAAAAAAATTAATTAAAGATAACAGATCTATAATTTTAACTGAAAAAGAAATTCAACTTTTAGATCTTTTTTTAGGCCAAAAAAAACCAATATCTAAAAACTTTATTTTAACCAATGTGTGGCAGTATTCCTCAGATGCAGACACGCACACAGTTGAAACTCATATTTATAGATTAAGAAAAAAAATTCATGAAAAATTCTCAGATGAAAACTTTATTTTAAACTTTAAAGAGGGGTATTCAATATGAAAAAAAGAAATAAAATTGCTTTAGATTTATATACTAATAAATATCGAAAGAGAATAATTAAACCAAAAAAGGGTAAAGGGAGTTTCAAGAGAAGAAAAAAATAATCTAACTTAATCTTGCACCTATAATCTGAATTATTTTTGATGATAGTTCTGTGCCTTTATTTAAGCTTTCTTGTAAATCTTTACCATTTATAAGACCGTGTAAAAAACCACTAGCAAATAAATCACCTGCACCCGTAAGGTCAACCATATTTAAATTTTTTTTGGCAGAACATTCAAAGACTTTATTTCCCTTGATTGCGATAGCTCCTTTGTCTCCACGTGTTACAACAATTAATTTATTAATTTCTTTTGCAAAAGTAACTACATCCTCAAAGTTTTTTACATTAATTAAGGACATAATTTCTTGTTCATTTGCAAATGTTATGTCTAACTTGTTTTTTACCAGTTCTAAAAAATGAGGTTTGTGTCTTTCCACGCAAAACAAGTCAGATAATGACATGGCAACGCTATTAGAATTATTTATTGATTTCTCAAATGCTTTTCTAGGTTCACCTTCATCCCAAAGGTAACCTTCTAAGAGCAAAATTTCACTTTCTTTTACTGCATTTATATTAATATCATTTTCATTTATTTTTCCTGCTGTGCCTAAAAAGGTAACCATTGTCCTTTCAGAGTCAGGTGTGATTAA
>MDTD01055241.1_pt1 | contig 13916 bp, 13 predicted proteins | sample 811221 | NCBI WGS metagenome assembly MDTD01 (sample SAMN05326646, study PRJNA326480) | marine metagenome | isolation source: seawater | place: Pacific Ocean: South West | collected 2011
TGATAGGCTGGATGTGGAAGCGCAGTAATGCGTGCAGCTGACCAGTACTAATAGCTCAATTGGCTTGATTTATGCACTGAAAAAAATTTTTACAAATATATTTATTATAAAAAAATTTCTACAATTCTTAAATTGTAATATTTCATGTTCCAAGATTTAATTAATATATTTAAATATCATGGTTTCTTAAAAGGAATATTGCGTAGCAAGGATCAAATTATACAAAATTATCTTTTTGATATTGTTAATAAGGTGGAAACATCTACTCCTGTGCTGAATTACAGCAATATAAAGTATAAGGAAAAATGGTATCAGCCTTGTTACAACAAACCTGTAAAAAAGGCTTTTGAATATCTTAGAGATAATGAAGATTTAGATAAATTTGAAATTAGTTTTATTGATATTGGATGCGGCAAAGGAAAACCATCTATAATTTTTAGTAAAGTTATTAAAAATTTTAAAAATTTTGGTATAGATATCGACGACCAGTTTCGTAATAAATTTTATAATAATTTAAAGAAATTTAGTAAAGAAAATTATTTTATTAATACAAATGTTTTAGAATTTGATTTTAACAAAGCAAATTCCGAAGTTATGATATTTTTTTTTATGAACACTTTAAATGAAGTTTCAATGTTAAAATTAATAAATATTATAAAAAAAGTTAATAATAAAAAAAAATTTTTTGTCTATCATAATCCTGAAAATTCAAATGTTTTAAATAATTTCAATTTAATATATTCCAAAAAAGATGGTTGGCACAAACTGTGGGGTATAAAAATTTATAGAATTTGATTTTTTTTTAAAACATGTCTCTGTAAAAAATATTGTTAATGTTAAAATTAAGTTTTTTAAATTTAGTGTTCCACCATTCCTGTGTTTCACTGATTTTATAATTAGGGTCGGACGATAAAAATTGTTTTCTTTTTTTTAAATTTGAAATTGTTTCAATTATTAGAAAATTTTTTTCTGATCTGTTTCTAATTAAATTAATTATATTATCAATTTGAGAGTATTTGAAATAATTCAAGACATTTAATGAAATTATTAAATCGTATCTTTTATTCAAAAAATTAAGATTTGATATAAGTTTAATATTATTCTTTATTTGAGGGACAGATTTGTTTTTTGCATAAAAACTTACATCTAAACCGTGCACTTGAATTCCGTATCTTAATAAATCATATATTAAGCAACCTTTTGCACAACCAATGTCTAAAACTTTGCTATTTGATGTTAATTTAAATTTTTTAACCAAATTTTTTGCCACTTGATCAAAGTATTCTTTTTTATATTTATAGCCCTGATAACCTATGCCTAAGGAATTACCATCAAAAAATTCAAATCCAAAATCTTTAAAATTTTTAGGTATAGATATTTTATTCCAATTTTTTTTTTTTCTTTTAGAAGGATCAGTAAATTTGAAACCTAATTTTTTAAGCTCTTTTTCAGATGAATTAATCACTTTTTAATTTTTTTTTTTAATATACTTTAAATGTTTTGATGAATAAATTAATGATAAATATTCTTAGGATTATATCTTATTTTTTTAAGAAGAACAGAAAATTTATTTTTTTAACAGATGATATTACACCTAGACTTAATAAAATATGTAAAGCTCTAGATCATGTTGGTTTTTCATACGAGTTAATTATTTTAGAAAATTTATCTAAATATAATAATTTAGATTATAAAAAAAAAAATATTTTAGTAATTAAAGATAATTTTTTTGATTATTTAAAGTTATTAAAATTTAAAGGTTCGACTTTCCATTTAATAATTAATTCTAATTTAGATTTTTATAATAACTTAATTAAATTAAAAATATTTAAGTGTTTAGTTGATTTTTATGATCATAAATTTTTGTATAAACAAACCGAAAGTATTACTCGTCAACAAAAATTAGAGCACAATATTTTAGAAAATTGTAATGGAATTATTTCTCGCACACTTGGATTAAAATATCAAAATAAAAATAAAAAATATAAAAATAAAAAATTATTATTTCTTGATTATTCATCTAAAACTGATTTGCAAAAACAGTTAGTGAGAAAAAAATATTATAATCTATTAATTATTTTTCCGAGATGGAATTCATTGTTAATTTATAAAAATTTAGAATACATTTTTAATCTATTATTGGGACAAAACTTTAAAATATACTTAATCTTAAATCCTGAAAATATTAAAAATCTTAACGAATTAAAAAGAAAAAATAATTTTAATAATATCTACTATTTTGATTTTTTGGAACATAGAGACTATGTTAAAAACCTAGAAAATATGGATGCTTATCTTTGGATAAGCATTAATGAATTGATTGAAAGCACATCACAAAATTATGTTTATAAATTAAGTATGCATCGTTATGCAGCTTCGAATAGAATATATGAAATGATCGAAAGAAATATATTTAGTGCTTCCCCTAGAATAACAAAGTTTGATAGTTACATTTTAAATAGATATTCACATGCTTATATTTATAACGCTTTAGAAGATTTAAAAAATTTAAGGTTTGAATTAGAAAAAAAAATTGGATTTAAAAATAAAGATATTTCTAAGATTTTAATAAATAATAATATTAACAGATTAATTAAATTTTATAAATCTTGAATTATTTATATAAGTTTAAGATTAAAGGATGGATTGAAAAATTTTTATCAATTTGTTTATTTGATATAAGCTTTTTGTATATTTTTTTTGCCTCTTGATATAATTCATTCTTTACTTTTGATTTTTTTTTATTTTTGATTGATTTGTGTTCAATTAAACCACAAAGTTTAGTATCCACATATTCTTCAATACTATCGCTTTGAGTTCCAAATGTAATTGGTTTTCTTAGGGGGCTCCAATCACTGATTAGAGAAAAATATTGATTATTTTTAAATAACCATTCTAAAAAAATTTTAGAGTAATATGGTACATTTGTTAAACCATCTCTAAAAGTCCCAGTAATTACAAAAGTATTTTTGTTAAGTTCACCTACTGCAGGCTTACCATCGATTGATACTGGCCTAAATCCGCGCACATGATTAATTTGAAAAGAGTTGGTGTTTTCATATATCTCATTTCTAAATGTAGATAAAAGATATTCAATAGAACCAAATTTTGGTTTTTCATTGTCTGGACCAAAGGTTAAGTTTGAAGTTGATCCTAAATAAAATTTTTTACTGTTTAATGGAACGACATGAATCCCACAGCTAGAGCCCCTATTTGTTGTTCTAATTACGCTTCTTTTTGGTAGTTTACTAATAAAATTATCTGCATTTTGAATTTGAAAAGCGTCTCCAACACTTGACAGTATTTGAATACTATTTCTGTTTATAGAATTCATTAATTTTCCTGAATTATATCCACAACAAATTAAAATTTTTTTTGATGAAATAATTTTACCTTCACTTGTAATAACTTGTTGTGCTTTTTTAAAGTCAGACGTTATTATAGACTTGGCAAAAGAATTAATATAATTAATTTTTTTTTTTATTTTTTTTTCAAAAAATTTAATAAGTAGATTACTATCGAGAGCTATTTCATTTTTAATAGTAAAATATTCTTTTTGATTATTAAAAATTTTATATTTTTTATTTAAAAATTTTTTATTTTTTTTACAATTTACTTTCGAAAGTTCATAAGCTCTTTTTTCATACTTTGGTCCATTTTTTTGTCTATATAAAATTGTATTGTCTGCAATTTTTATATTTTTATCTATGACTCCTTTTTTAAAAAGGTCGTTCCATATTTTTGTTGATTGTTCTCCTATTTGAATTTTTTGTTCATAATAATCTTTTCCATTTGCCAGTGTATCAATTTCTGGGAGAACATTGATCATTGCACCCGAGGCCATAGTTGCAGAATTTAATTTTGTGGAAGGTCCAATTAAATTAATTTTTGCTTTAGGCTCAAGATTTAAGTAATTATAAGCTATAAAGTAACCAATTATACCATTTCCAATAATAGTTAAATCATTCATGTTTTCTCAATATGTACCAATTATTGTAATCTGTTTTTTCAGCATAATTAATTTCAATACTCTTTAAATCAAAGTCTTTAAGTTCTTTTAAATATTTTAAATTATTTTTGTTCCACCACCAATCTCTGATAAGGATAAAACCATTATTCTTTAAATTTTTTTTGAATAAATCAATATAATTTATAAAAACTTTTGTACTTAATTCACCCAAACAATCAGTAGAGTAATATATATCAACTTTCTTTTCTTTCTCAAGATCTGGCAAATTAGTGATAAATTTTATATTTTCACTTTCAATGATGTTAGAAAAATAAATTAAAATTTCATAAACTTTTTTTGTTGGCTCATAGGCTATATAATTTTTATAATCAAAAAATAAAGGCATCATTCTGCCAAATCCAGTTGATATCTCAATGATTTTGCCATTTTTGTCAGTGAATTTTTTTATGAATTCATAATCATAATAACTTATTGTAGCATATAGCTTAAGATTATATTGATCTTCTATTGTTAAGTTTAATTTTGATACAATTTTATCGCTTATATTTTTTGGATAGTTTATTAAACGTATTTTTTCACTTTCATAGTTTTCTTTTAAGTAATCTGAAATTTTTAACCATCTTATTAATTTTTCATGATTACTTAGTTTATCAAAAAGAAAATCATAAGTATTGCTAGAAGATTTCAATTGATATTCCCAATCTTTAAAGAAATATTTTTTAAATATATAATTTAATATTTTTTTCATTAATTATTAGATTTTAACTGTGGTATATTAAAAATTAATTTTTACTAAATGAAGAATATTAAACTTTTAAGCCTTAAGATAAAGAATAATTCAAAAAAAGAGATAGTTAAATCCATTGAAATTCATATAAATAATTATGACATACAAAATTATAAAAAATAAAAGTAAAATTATAAATTTATCTCGAGGAAAAAATTGTAAAATTATTGAACCAGTTAATATTTATGGTAGTAAATTTGGAAATAATGTTTTTGTTGGTCCATTTGTTGAGATCCAGGATAATACGAAAATTGGTAACTATACCAAAATTAGTAGTCATTCTTTTATTTGCAGCTTAGTAGATATTGGAAAAAATTGTTTCATAGGACATGGAGTAAGTTTTATTAATGACAAATTTGAAAAAGGAAAAACTGCTAAAAACAAAGCTGGTCGAATTAAAAACTGGAAACCTACAAAAATTGGTAACAACGTATTGATTGGATCAAATTCAACTATATTACCTATAAAAATATGTGATAATGCTGTTATTGGGGCCGGAAGTGTTGTGACAAAGGATATAAACAAAAAAGGTATTTATGCAGGAAACCCTGCTAAATTAATTAAAAAATTATAATTTTTTAATTTTAGTTAATTTTTTTCATTATATTTAAAATGTTCAATGAATGTTTTTCACCTGTTAAACATTTAATTTTTTTGTTTTTTATACACATAAAAAAATGATTTATCTCATTTTTTAATGGTTCAGATTCCTTAATTTTTAATATTTTTGATTTTTTTAATTGATTATTAAATTTAATAAATTTTTTGTCGTAATCTAAATTCTCACCTTTTAAACTATGAATGGGTATAACAGATTTATTTATAACTTTAATTTCTTCTGGTTTGAGATCATTATAAATTAACATTCTTTTTGTGCCAACAATAATTAATTCTCTTATTTTTTCTGGGTGTAACCAACTAACTGATATTAAACCAGTAATATTTTTTTTAAATTTTAAAGTGATTTTACTTACGTCACTAATTTTTTTTTGTAAGAAACTGAAATCATTTTTAATACAACGCATAGGCGTTTGATAATCCATTAAATATTGAATTATACTTATATCGTGAGTACTTAAACTCCAATTTACGTCTACATCATTTCTTATTCTTCCCAGATTTTTTCTTTGAGAATTAATATAGATAATTTTACCCAAATAATTACTTGTAATTAATTTTTTTATTTTTAATATCGCAGCATTAAACAAGTACAAATCTCCAGCCATAAGAGTCAGTTTATTTTTTTTTGCAACGCCTAAAAGTTTTCTGTATTCCTTTGTATTTGTTACTATTGGTTTTTCAATTAAGAGATTTTTACCAGCTTTAAGACATTTAAGGGCAATTTTATAATGTGTTTTTGGAGGGGTAGATATTATTACTGCATTAATTTCATTGTCATTTAATATGATACTTAAATTACTTGATACTTTTAATTTTGTATCAATTTTTTTTATATATTTTTGTCTTTTAACATCGGGTTCAATTATAGTTTTTAACTTACAATTTTTTAATGATTTTAAAGTACGTAAAATATTTGGGCCCCAATATCCAACTCCTATCAATGCAACATTAATTTTGATCATAAGAAATTTTATAAATTAACATTTTTTTAAATTATATCTAAATTTTGCTGAATAAAATTATCACTTATTCTTGTTTCACCAAAACTTAAATGTCCTTCATCTAAATTTTTGATTTTTGTTTGATTATCTGACCACTCTTTATTGTTTTGTTTTATTAATTCTTCCAACTCTAAATATCCATTTAAAATTTGTGTTTCTGATGCTTCAATTGGTTGGTAATGTTTTTCAGGAAATACCTCGGGTCCACTTTCAGAACTATATCTTATTAAATTAATAATATCTTTAATTTTTAATTTATTATTATTTTTATCTTTCATAAGTGTTGGAATAAAAATAGATAACTTATAGGACCACAAATAAACAAATGAGTCCCAAGAATTGATATATAAAAATGGTGTTTTGCAAATAACTGGTAATGCCGCAATTCCTGAACCGTCTATAATAGCTAATTTAGCTATTGAAAATAAACCCAAGTCGTTCTCAAAATTAGCATGTTCTGAATTAGCATAATCAAATAAATCAAATTTATTAAATTGTTCTGGCATTTTTTCTCTTCCAACATAAATAGTTTTGTAACCATTCTCTTGAAGCTTTTTTAAAGTTGCTAGATATGTTTTTGGATCTGTCGGTTTTGCAGCAGAATTTCTCTTAATAAATTTTGCATGAATAAGAGCAATTTTATCAAAATCTTTAGTTATTAATTTTTTAAGTTCATTTGAAATATGATAACTTGAACCTAATCCTTGACAAGTGTTTTTATTTTCTCTCAACTTCCAATATTCTATCCATGCTTTTTCAGAATAAGCTCGAGAATATCTGTCTAAATAATTATTTCTACCAATTGTTTGTTTAATTATTTTACCATTTTTAGGAATTATCCATTTTGTTCTAGCTATTCCGCATTCAAGAGTAATTTTATTTTGTCTAATCAAAATTGGAAGAAACAAGTAATACAAAAAAGTATTTGATGATGAGAAATAAAAATGTTTTTTTGTATATTTCATAATAATTTTATATGTGTCTCTATTTTTTGAAATCCATATATACTTTTTATTTTTACTAAGAGTGCCTATCTCCAATCTTCTCACAAATCCATCAATTGCTGGTATCAGTTCTCCTGGACCCATTGGTATTGTTCGAATAAATATAAATTTATTTTTCTCTAAAAAAAACTCTATAATCGGAATTAAAAAAAAGTACTTAGCTATTATCACAGCAATATTTCTTTCATAATAATAAAAAAAATTTTCTCTGTTATTTAAATATAAAATCTTTAATTTATGGTAAGTCCCTGATAAAATTTTTCGAATCATAAGTTTTTAATCTTATTTTTAATTCTCAAAAAAATACTAATTGTAAATATTTTTACCTTTTGTAGATTGTCAGAAAAGGATATATTTTCATCAAAACTTTCGTGAGAATTAATTGGAAGTTTCATTATTTTTTCAAATTCTGATTTTGAGAGATCAAATTTATTTAAGAAAAAATTCAAATCATTTTCCTCATCTATTTTATTATCATATAAACTTTTGGATATTTCTTTTAAACCTTCATCTCTTGAGATTTGATTTGAGCAAATTAGACTGGATATGTGAGCTCGTCTTTTATCAATTTTAAATTTTTTAGGCAAAATATATCTTTGATAAAAACTGGTAATAAAGGACTCTCCGTGTTTATGATCATATTCTGTCCAATTAAATTCATCAATTATTTTTTTTTTCATCTTTATAAAATCAAAATTTAAATAATCAAAAAATTTTATCTCTTTAATCTTTAATTTTTTAGTTATTAAAAAATTTTCATACTCAGTTATAATTGGATAAGAAATTAATTTTACTTTACTAAATTTATTTTTTATTGATACGACATTAGATTGGTCTTTTTTTTTATTATAATTCCAGCCTGCACCCATGATCCCTTCTGTATGAACATTTGAACCACTCAATATATATTTAATTTTATATTTTAATGCAATTTTAGGAAGTAAATTAAATATAGCTACATCAGTTGGAAGTTCAAGATCTATAACAGATGCCTTTAAAAATGAAATTTGAATTTCTTTAAATTCATCCCAATCTATTATGTGGTTGATAAAATCAAAGTTAGTCTTTTTTAAAATATTCTCTATATTTTGAACCGCTAATTCAGAATTCCACCCGTTATCTAGATGAACTAATAGAGGTCTTAAATTATATTTTTTTGCTAAATAACAGATGTAAGTGCTATCAAAACCTCCGCTTACACCAATTAAACAATCATATTTTTTTGACTTATTTTCTTTTTTGATTTTGTTAATAAGAGATAATAATTTTTCTTCATTAAAATTTTCTTTAATAAATTTAATTTTTTTCTTAAAATTATTACAATGACTACAAATTCCCTGCCCATCAAAAAAAATTTTTTCATCTGATGTGTCCATAATACAGGAGTTACAAATTTTATAATTTATCATTTAAAAAGGATAGCTTATTAAAACTTCTTTTTTTTTATTTAAAACAAATAAACTGCCTGCTGCTATTGCAGATATATTTGAGTATAAAATTTTATCAATCTCAGATACAGATTTTATACCTCCCGATATTACCAGAGGAATATTTATTAACTTGGAAATATTAATTCCAAAGTTTAAATCTGTTCCTTCCATTTTTCCTTCTTTATCAATAAAATTTAATAAAATTTCTCCAACTCCTCTTTGTTCTAGTATTTGAACAAATTCATTTATGTTGACATGATTTTTAATCGATCCAGATAAACTATAAGCTTTGTAATTATTAAATAATGTTTTTTTTAGATCAATTGATGCCATTACACTTTGACTGCCTAAATATTGTACACACTCCTCAATAAAATTATTTTTTTTATATAATGCTGTATTTAATGAAATCTTTTCTACACCAAGACGTGCAATCTTTTTAACCACTTCAATATTATTTAATCCCCCTCCGTATGCAAATGGCATATCACTTTCTTTAGTAATTTTTGATAACAAATCATAATTAGGTTCTTTATTTTTTAAACTTGCGTCTATGTCAAATAGTATAAGTTCATCAACTCTTTTTTTATTAAAAATTTTTATTGTATTGAGTGGATCACCAATATATTTATGATTTTTAAATTTCGATCCCTTATATAGACCATTCTCCTTAAGCAATAGTGATACAATTTTTCTTTTTTCAAAAGTCATTCGTTAATAAAATTTTTGATTATTTCCATTCCTTGTTCATAACTTTTTTCAATATGAAATTGAACACCAAGAACATTGTTTTTTCTTATAGCTGATACAAATTCAAAATTGTTTAATTTAGAAGTCGAAATTACATCTTCACTATTTTTGCATTTTACATGATATGAGTGGCAAAAATAAAATTTGTTATCATAATTATTTTGATCAAATAAATTAAAATTTTTTTTTATATTTAATTTCATCCAATTAATATTTGGCACTTTGATATTTTTATGATTTATTTTGACTGTTTCTGCATCAAACCAACCTAAACCTTGTATATTTCCCTCTTCACTAAAATTTGTAAACAATTGCATGCCCAAACAAATTCCTAAAATTTTACATTTACTATCATGCAATTTTTCATTTAAAATATTTGAAATATTTTTTTCTTGAATATTTTTTATTCCCTCTTGAAAATGACCAACACCTGCAATTATTATAATTTTGGCTTTTTCAATATCGTTAGGATCACATGTAATTATCGGAACCAAACCTTCTTTTGAGATTTTGTTTTTTATTGACTTTAAATTTCCAAGTCCAATGTCTAGTATCAAGCACTCTTTTGCCATTATATTTTTTACAGTATTATAAATAAAATTTAAAATTAATTTTACTTTTATCTACTTAATGTTTTCTTTTTTAAATTAAAAATTGAAAGTTTTGATTTAATAATTTTTAAATTTTTCTAAATCTTGAAATTTTTGATATTTTTTAGACCATGAATTTTTTATTTTATTTTTAAAATCATAGTATAAATCCGATCTTAGGACTTTTTCTGCAAATGGCGTATAATCACTTAGTTTGTGAAAAATTAAAAATTTTAAATTTGAAAACTCAGCAAACATTCCAACCCCAGTTCCTTTAAACTGATAATATTTTTTACTTGCAAGAATTATTTGTCCATCCTCTATAAATGATTTTGTATAAGATTTTGAAAAAATTAAATTTTTATACTTTTTTGAAAATTTTATTTTGTTTAAATATTTGTATCCGGCCGTATCGCTTATTATTACAATTTGTTCTTTTTTATTATTCTTTTTAATAACTCTGATAATTCCATCTAATTCATTTAATGTAATATTCCTTTTTTTTTCATTATTTAGGTTTATCCTAACACCTAAAGAAATGTAATTTTTAAAATTAAAATTTTTTGGTTTATACTTTTTGAGGACTTTAGAGTTAAGTAAAAATTTTTTTTTATTTTTCTGATGAATTAAATTATGATTAAATGAACATAAATTATGACAATATTTATACAGAGGTAATTTATAAAAAACTTGTTCTTTAAATAAAATATTCTCATCCTCTTTTTTGGAAAGTTTAATTATTTTTTCAAGTGGTAAAATTTTTACTTTACATTTATATTGACTTAAAATTCCTTTACTTAATTTAATTAAATCTTTTATTCTTTTATTTTTTTCTTTTTTACCACTTAAAATATTTTTAAAATCTTCCCTGAACTTATTATTAGTAAAAACAAAATCAATGTTAACACCTAAACATAAAAGACTTTTTACAAACATGATACAGCCGAAGACTTCACCATATGCTAATGGTGATACAGAGAAATCATAAATAAAAATAAATTTTTTTTTTTTATTTTTTAAAATATTCTTTGTTTGAACCTTTAAACTATTAATATTTTTTTTTCTAATGAAGTATTCTTTAAAAATTCTTAATCTATTAACTAACCTCCAAAACTGACTTATTATCATTTCTCTCTACTATCTTTATTTAATGAAATTGATTTACTAAACAACTTACCTTAATAAGACATATAAATACAAATGTACAAAATAATTATATTTCTAAATAACATACTACTAAAATACTTTTTCAGACAATATTTAGTAATAACGACACTATCTACTTTATCGGCAATCCTACAGATGGCTGGTATAGGATCTATTGGTCTACTTGTTGGATTATTTACGCACAACAATGAAGTTATAATTGCAACAGAAAAATTATTTTCAAAATTTGATATTCCAATCGAGCATTTTTCTTTCTATTGGATTTTATCGTTAACTGTATTTTTAATTTTTATAGTATCTAATCTTACTGGTTATGCATCAAGTTATTTAAGTCAAAAATTTAGTTTACAATTCGAAAATATTTTATTGATAAATTCAGTTAAAAAATTTTTTAACGCATCACATTTAAAAAAAATTTCTTTTGATAAAATTTATTTTGAAAACTTATGGGCTACAGGAATTCAAAGATATAAACATTCGATAAGCTTATTACTTTCATCAATAACTAATCTGTTGATGTTGTTATTTTATGCATTAATCATACTCTATTTAAATTATGTTATCTTTATAGTATTAATATTAATAGGTCTAATATTTTACTCAGCTTATCATTTTTCTAAAAAACTTTTGTTTAATAACTCAAAAAAAGAAAATATTTTAAATAGGCTCCATGCTAGAATTGGTTATCATGTAAATCATGCGTTTAGAGACATAATATATCTAAACTTAGAATCTCAGCAAATTCATGAATTACAAAAAATTATAAATAAAAAAAAAAAATTATTAATTCAAAATTTTAATCTAGTATCTTTTCCTCGATATTTATTAGAAATCTTAATTATTTTAGTTTTTATACTTTTTGCAAATATTACTCATAACAATACAAACGTTGGAATATCTGATCAACTCCCTGAAATTACAGTAATTTTTTTGAGTGTTTGGAGATCTTTACCATTAATTAATGGATTATATAGAAATTTTGCCAGCTTTAGTTCAATTAAAAGTACACTAGATAGTATTGCTTCAAATAACATTTATATTTTTAAAAATGTATTTAATATTGAAGATAAAGCGAAAGATCACGAAAGATTTACTTTTAAAAATAAAATAAAATTTAATAAGGTTAAATTTTCTTACGACCAAAAAAAATATTTTAAATTTAATTTAAATATTAAGAAAAGTGACTGGATCTATATTTTTGGAAAGTCTGGTTCAGGCAAAACCACATTTTTTAATTTATTAAGTGGTCAGTTGAAACCATTATCTGGTGATATTTTTTTTGATAGAGAAAATTTAAATAATAACTTTTCAAAAAAATTTAACATTATGGGATATATACATCAAAATATTATCTTATTTGAGGGAACTATTGCAGAAAATATATCTTTCAAAAAAAATTATAGTAAGGAAGATGAAAAAAAAATTAAAGAAATTTATGAAATTTGTGGAATTAAGCAAATTACTTCATTTAAAAATATTTTTAAAAAAAAAATATTTCTTGATGCACCAAATTTAAGTGGAGGACAGAGACAAAGATTGGGCTTGGCAAGATCACTTTATAATAATCCAGAAATATTGATTTTAGATGAAAGTTTTAATGCATTAGATTACAGGTCAGAGATTGAAATATTTAAGAAAATTAAAAAAAAGTTTCCATCTATTACCATTCTTTATGCATCGCATAGAAAGAAAAATAAGTATTTTAAAAGAGAAATACATATAAAACCCAAGTAAAATGGGCTTAAGAATGTTTAATAATATTAAAATAAAAATATTTTTATTATTTATAATTTCTGTGATTATTTTTTTTACAATTAACTATAGCATCGGTAAAGAAAACAGTTTCTTAAGAAATGTTAAAAAAATTATTCCCGAAGATATTAAGCTTTTTTTAAAAGAAAAAGTTTTTGTACATAAATATAATGACTTTCTTGAAAATGAAATAAAAATACAAAAAAACAATAATTTTCAACTCAAATTAATAAATGAAAAGCTTATCTCAAGCAAGGTTCAAATAAAATCAACAAATAATAGTTTTGAATTGACTGAAAAAGATTCAATTTTTATTTACCAAAAAAATTTTATTAATATTCGAGAAACATCAAAAAAAAATTATCTCTCAAATAATAATTTAGAAATTTATTCTTATAACCTTAATAATAAAAAAAAATGTTTAAGTAATAAAAATTCCAAGAATTATATTGAAATTAAAATAAAAAAATTAATTCACAAATGTGGAGACTCAATTTTTTTTCAAGGTATTTATAATAAAAACATTTATTTTTATTTTTCCTTAAAAAATGAACCAATAAATTCTAAAAGTAAAAATTTATTAATTTTACCTGTTGCTACATTTTTTGATTATACATCAAATATAAATGACATAAGATTAGATCATGATGTAAAAAAAGTTAATTATATTCATTATGCAAATGATGTACCAACTTCTAATAATCAAAAGCTTGAAAAAAAATGGCCTGAAATGATTCATAAATCAATTGTAAATATCAAAGAGTTGTATACTAACTTTAATATTATCAATGACTATGAAATTGAAAAAACAAATTTAGATAATTTTGAAAATATCATTTTACCA
>MDTD01151015.1_pt1 | contig 13916 bp, 10 predicted proteins | sample 811221 | NCBI WGS metagenome assembly MDTD01 (sample SAMN05326646, study PRJNA326480) | marine metagenome | isolation source: seawater | place: Pacific Ocean: South West | collected 2011
ATGGAAGGTGGTCAGCCAGCCTTTCGGGGTTTTGACCGGAGGTGCTGCTGGACCGATCTTGATATTGGCAAAGGGGACATGTTCGCCACCCATGACGAATCGGGTGCGACCCCAGTATTCGAGGTCGGGTGATTCGGAGAGCCAGATGTCAAAATATTCGCCGTGACCACGGCTGTAGACCGGGAAGGGACGTTCGAGACGGATGTAATTGCCACCGATACGCTCCGGAAAAAGAACCATGTTGCGGTTATCTGGGGCGCTCATGCTGTGGATTTTCCAGTCGGCGAAATCGGTGGTGGTGGCGATGCCGCCAAGGACTCCGTGATTGGTATCGACGGCAAAACACATGTGAACGACACCGTCAATGACTGTCAGGCGGGGGTCATAAGCACGGCGGATTTCATCTGACTTGAGCTCAAAACAGGGCTTGGGGGCAACTTCCCAGTGGATGCCGTCGTCGCTGTAGCCAAGACCGATATTGGGGGAATGGGGATGCGCTTTGCCTTCGGTAATGCCATAATCGTTGCGGAAGACGACGACGTATTTGCCTTCGTATTTGGTGACACCAGCATTGAAGATGAGGGCGGCATCATACGGAATATCGTCTTTGCAGAGAACGGGATTTTCCGGGTGACGCTTGAGACAGGGAGCGGATTGCAGAGGGCCGATGATATCGCGGTGCATGCTGGAAGAACCTTTCATGGGTGGATCTTGAGTGGAGTTTGCAGACGGGTCTTGCGGCGGTATGTCGCCAGGTTTTGATCTCTATTAGTATAAAGACATTCGGGGAAGAGGGCCATAGTAATCTGAAACTTTTTCAGAATAAGAAAAATGTTCACATAACAAAAACAGGTGTCTTGTCTGTTGACAGCGATATCATTTTACAGGAGGCGTAAAGTTGACAGTCAGAACGGGTTGAATCGGCTCTTTGCGACTCTTATCTTATCTTTAAGTGTGTTGTGGTTTTCCTGTGAGGCCACCTGCCCGTCTTGTCGTCTTTTCGGCATAATAATTGCGTATCCAAATGCCATTCTGTATATGACAAGCTTTGGTTACGCGGAAATCTGTTACCTATGACCACAAAAATCGTGAGCGATGCCATTCACATCTTATTGGTGGAGGATAATCCCGGGGATGCTCTCCTGCTGGAAGAGCACCTGAAGGATGCCAATGCCGATTATGTGGAAATCAAGCATGTGAAACGATTGGCCAGCGCCATGGACACCATTCGTGATGATGCCAGTTATTTCGATCTGGTCCTGCTGGACCTGTCGCTCCCTGATGCACGCGGCATCAAGACGTTTACGCAGCTGCATCAGGCTTTTCCGGAAATGCCGGTGGTGGTGCTGACGGGTATGGAAGACGATACGATAGCACTGCAGGCTGTCCGTGACGGAGCTCAGGATTTTCTGGTGAAGGGTCATGTGGATGGACCACGTTTGATTCAGGCTATGCGTTATGCCATTGAACGGCAGCGTCATCTGCGTCGTACTAAAACCCGGACGGAAGAGCTGGAGGTCAAAAAGGTTGCCAGTACCCAGGTGATGACGGATATGGAACGGCTTTCCGATACGACGGTTGCCGGTTATGAAATCCACCGTATTCTGGGTGAAGGCAGCATGGCGACGGTCTATCTGGCAGAAAGCAAGGAAGACCATCGACGCTATGCCCTGAAAGTGATGAAGTCGGATTGCCTCAACGGCAAGAATCGGGATGCCTTGATGGCTCGGTTTTTCCGGGAAGCGGAAGTGGCGGCATCGATCGATCATCCGAGCGTGGTGCGGATTTTTGATTTTGGACGGGCGGACAGTTGTGATTCTCCGTATATCGTCATGGAACTGGTCAATGGACAGACCATTCAGTCGATGCTTCGAGATATAGCTGCGCTTGATACGTACGAGAAGGCTTACATCATTCAGCAGTCAGCCGAAGCTCTTGCTGCCATTCATGCCCTTGGCATTACGCATCGCGATGTGAAGCCAGGCAACATCATGATTGATGAAAAGCTGAATGTGAAGGTTACGGATTTCGGTATCGCGCTGATACCGGGGAGTGATCTGACGATCGATCTGCATCTGATCGGGTCGCCGGCCTATATGTCTCCTGAAGCTTTTCGTTCGCCGAAGATTGATTTTGCTTCGGATATTTTCTCGCTGGGAGTGGTGGCGTATGAGTTTCTGCTGGGGAAACGCCCCTTTGATGGTGAAACAATTGCGCAGCTTGCCCATCAGGTACAGAATACGAAACCCAATGAGCCACGCAAATTAGCACCTGATTTTCCGATGGCATTGCAGACCATCCTGGCCCGGATGCTTAAGAAGCAGATTGAGCATCGCTACGGCAGCGCAAAGGAACTGAGCACTGATCTGCAGGCATACCTGCAGCATAAATCGTCAGCGTCCTTCATTGGTAACGTCAAGCAGCGGTTCCTGAGCAGCGACTGGAGCTGATCACGAGCCGGTTGAGCGGTAATGCCGCACCCCAAAGTGCCAGACCTTGAGGGCAAATAGCAGAAACAGCACACCTACTCCCGGAGCCAGCCAGCGGAACGGGGGAACGCTATGCAGAATGGCGTCTTCGACTCCCAGGATTTCTACGACAGGAAAGTAGGTCACACACGCCAGGGGGACGATAAAGGTGAAGAAGGAACGGAACCATTTGCGGTAGATGGACATGGGATATTGGGCTGCTTCGGTACCGCCATAGGTCAAGGTGTTCATCAGTTCGAGGGTTTCGGTGGTCCAGAAACACATGGTTGCCTGCAGGACAATGAGACCGTAGAAAAGGCAGGCTCCACCAAAAATGGTGAACATCAGCAGCAACAGTTTGGCGGGAGACCAGTGAAGGTCGAGAGCTGTCCAGGCAATCACCAGGACGATCAGTCCCTGGATGAGCCGTCCCAATCGCATCAATTGAATTTCCTGACCCGCAATCATCAGGGCGGTGGAGCGGGGACGCAGGAGGATGCGGTCGAAATTGCCTGCTTTGACCATGTTGCCGAAGGTATCGAAGCCGCGGCTTGCGCCTTCGGCAATGGCAAAGGCCACATGGACAACACCATAAAACATGGCGACTTCCGGTAAGGTCCAGGTACCAAGTTTGCCAAACCGTTCAAAGAGGACGTAGATTCCGAAGATTTCGATGACCGTCATCATGAACTGTCCGAAGGTCATCATGAGAAAGGAGGTTTTGTACTGCATCTGACTGCGGATAGAAGCAGCAACCAGGCGACCATATAACTGCAGGCCATTCATCGGATCATCCTCCCTGTACCACCAGTCGCCTGGAACCGGACCGCAACATGGCATAGCCAAAGAGCAGCATGCCACCAATCCAGATTACCTGATGGGCAATGGCAGTTCCGGCTTCGCCCATTGAGATGTGTCCCAGGTAGAGTCGATAGGGGGTATCTGCCAATCCGCGAAACGGCAGTATTTCCACCAGAGGGCGCAACCAGTCGGGAAAGAGTGGGACCGGAATCACAATGCCGCTGAAAACAAAGCTGGCTGAAACCACAATGCGATTGATGCCATCACCTGACAGGGTCCAGAACAGGGAAACTGTCATGGCCAGGGCGATGGATGCGGCAAGCAGGGCTGACAAACAGACACTGATCAGAAATAGTGCGGCATAGGTGCTGCTGGCAGGGAGCTGCATGTCGAAAAAGAGCAGTGCCAGGATTAGAACCGGGCCGACACGCAAGGTGACAGGTGCTACCCGACCGGCTATCGCCCGTGAATACCAGAACCAGAAGAGATTGACCGGGCGGACCATTTCGTAAGCGATGGTACCATCCCGGATCATGGCGGCGAGATCCTGCTCGACATAGAACATGACCAGCAACAGCAAAGCCTGCCCGAGCCAGACATAGGTGACGACCTCATCATAGCTCATGGGCATGGGACCGTCTGCTGCGGAGTAGAAACCCCAGAAGATCATCACCCGGATCAACCCCCAGAAAATCTGGGTGGCAATACCGGCCAGAGCTGCGGCCCGATATTGCAGCAACAGCCGAAACCGGGCGCTGAAAACCGTCCAGTAGGCTTTCATAGGACTTTCCTGAGAAAAGATCGTTTGCTTAAATCAGCGGCTGTGCCTGCAGGAAATTCACATCTACCGATACCTGAGTGGTCTGCCCCTTTTCAGAAACCAGGGTGATGCCATCGGCGGTCGGGGAGGCTTCGATGGATGCCACTCTGCCAAAGCCAGGCTCGGTGAATGCAACCCCCTGAATATAGTTGACAACATATTGTCGGTCTGCCCGCATGACAATGTTGGTGCGGGCTCCCCGCTCGGAAAGCGGATTGGAGCAGGCTGATTGTTCCAGTCCATAGTGGAAATTGCCGGTGATATCTTCCAGACCGAGCACGCAGGTGTGCCTGCCATTCCACGGGGCATAGTAACGCCCGCCATTGGAATGCCAGAGCAAGGTGCTTTGCAGAACGGACGGATCTTTCAGGGAGAACCAGATGTAGCCCTGATCCGGGAAACTGACGGCAGTCCAGCCGAAAGGCACATCGGTGGAGTTGACCAGAATGGCGATGTCTTCATAACCCTTTCTGGCCGGGTAACGGCTCAGATCGGTTTTGGTGCGGAAGACGGTCGGCACTTTGCGCAGATCCTGGAAGGTGGCACCGGGCTTCAGCATGCTGTAGCCCTGATTGGCTGGGAGTTCGGTTGGTTCAGGGAAGACCTGGCCGAACTGAATGGGACTGGTGGAGATCAGACCACAACCCTCAATGTCGGGAAATTTCAGCATGGCATGGTGCCCCCAGGTCATCATGCCTTTCATCCCGGACACCACATGCTGCTGGTAAAGCACATGTTCGCCATTGATAAGGCGGACGATCTTGTCCACCTGCCCTTCCCGGATTTTAGTCGGCAGGGTCAGGTGCAGGCGATGTTCGCCATATTCGGATCTGGCATCGACCAAGGACCATTTGCCATTGGCGGATTCACCATGGCAGGGATGCTGTTCATCCTTGTAGGGGGTCTCATTACCCCCGAATGGCATGCAGAAAAAATCTCCCCGCAATGCCCGCAGGATGTCCGGCTGGTCTTTGGTGTCTTCTTCTGCCCATGGTGCGACAGAGTATGGCGACAGGGAACGTTCACTGGTACGGAATTTGATCGGTCCGATATGCCCACCCCGGCGGGTGACATATGCCTCGGTACAATCTGAGGCTATTTTCCAGGATCGCTCACCCAATACTTTCTTCAGTTTCTTTGCCATACTTATCTCCTCCAGAAGCTCTGACCGACACGTGAAAACGAAAAGGCAGGCGGCCGGTTAACGTCCGCCTGCCTGGAAAAGAACCTACTCAATCAGCGATTGGTTTCAAACTCCAGTCGCTCCTTATCCTTATTGATCGCGCCTTTCATGAAGGAAGGATGGACCTGATAGACACGAGTCTCCATTTTTTCACTTTCCTTGAGCTTATCCGAAACCAGAATGGCATATGGCTCCACTTTATAACCGATGTCGGTACCCATGGTTACGTAGTAGATGGCAGAGCCTAACGGTACATCGCTGACACTGAGGTTGATCTTCTGTTTCAGGGTTGCAGGTGCGGCCTGTACCACCAGATTGATGGGCTCCCCTTCCAAGGAATAATCCTTGGTCATGGCGCGAATCTGATTCAGGGATTCCTCAATGGTAAGATCTTTGAATTCGAGCTTGGGAAAAACGATACTGTCCAGCTTTTTGGCCAGTTCCGCTTTATTGGAACGGGCATCGCCTGCATCGACCCGGAAGATCATCAATACCAGAAGTGCACAGATTGCATGTGACACGGAGCGGAACGAGCGGCTACTCATCGAGGGACCTCCTTAACAGGGATTCACACAGGAAGCGAAATAATCGCATGAACATGCACCTACTATACCTGAATAACGGATGACGTCTATTCATTAATCGCAGTTACTCAGGTCTACACTAAAACCCCGCTATCCGTAAAGTGGGGATAGCGGGGTTTCAGAGATATAAAGGCCGCAGTACAGCCAGAATCAACTCAATCAGTCGATCTTGACCGGAGCACCAGTTTCTGCGGATTTGTAGATCGCATCCAGCAGTTTCATGACGGTCAGGCCTTCTTCGCCGGTGGCGATGTGGGGCTTGTCATTGACGATACAGTCGACAAAGTGGTACATCGCTCCCTGAGTGCCAGGGACGGGAGGATGCAGCTTCATGTCGTACTGAGCACCATTGCGCTCCACATAGATCTCAGCCTCGAACTGGTAGCCTTCGCCGACGTTCTGCTGAACCAGACCACCTTTGGTTCCAAGAAGTCGGGTCTGCATAAGCTCGCGCTCCTTGATGTTGGCAGCCCAGGAGGCTTCAACAGCAAGGGTAGCACCATTTTCGAACTTGATCTGCGCGGCTGCAAGATCTTCGACGTCAAAGGCTTTGCCTTCGCGCTTGGCCAGCTCGTCTGCGATCGGACTATAGGCATCGCCCATGACCCACGTTGGTTTGGGATATTCCATCAGCCAGAGAGCAAGATCCAGACGATGGACACCAAGATCGATCAAAGGACCACCGCCGGAAAGGGCTTTCTGGCCGAACCAGCCGCCAAATCCAGGCAGGCCACGGCGACGATGCCAGACGGTGCGACCGAAGTAGATATCACCGAGGATACCCGATTCCACTTCGCGTTTCAGAGCCTGGCTCTGGTCATTGAAACGGTAGGAGAAGTTGATCATGATCCGTTTGCCGACATCTTTGGCAACGGCCAGCATCTCTTCTGCTTCCTGAGCATTCATAGCCATGGGCTTTTCGCACAGGACATGAGCGCCAGCCTTCAGGGCAGCAACGGTCAGTGGCTTGTGGAATTTATTTGGCGTGCAGACGCTGACGATATCGAGATTTTCAGCTTTGAGCATGGCATCAGCATCGGTGTAGCGACCTTCAACGCCGAACTCATCACCGACTGCTTTGAGCCGCTCTTCATCCATATCGCATAGGGCGACCACTTCACTGTTCGGATGGGATTGGAATCCACGGATGTGATTCTTGCCAATGCCCAGGCCGATGATACCGCAGCGCAGTTTTTTGTCTTCAGACATGACGGTCTCCTTAGCTCAGCTTTTCAAGCGGCTCTTTGACATGCACGCAAGGCGTACCTTCGTTCCAGGTCGGGGCTGCCCAGTTGCAGGCATTGTAAAGGACTTTGACGATCTGCTCGTTGTAGTAGATCGGGTAGGTTTCATGACCGGGACGGAAGTAGAAGATCTTGCCGTTGCCACGTTGCCAGGTGCAGCCGCTGCGGAAGACTTCACCACCCTCAAACCAGGAGATAAAGACCAGCTTGTCGGGAGTCGGGATGTCGAAGCGTTCGCCGTACATTTCGGTTTCCGGCAGTTCGATGTATTCGCCAAGACCGGCAGCAATCGGATGACTGGGCTCAATGACCCAGAGGCGTTCCTTTTCACCAGCTTCACGCCACTTGAGGGAACAATGGGTACCTAACAGGCGCTTGAATGGCTTGGAGAAGTGGGCGGAGTGGAGGAAAATGATCCCCATACCTGCCAGCACGCGTTCCTGAACGCGGGTCACGATTTCGTCCTTCACATCACCATGGGCGCAATGACCCCACCAGAGCAGGACATCGGTGCTGTCCAGTACTTCCTGGGTCAGACCGTGTTCCGGCTCATCCAGAGTGGCGGTACGGAGTTCGAACTCGCCGAATGGTTCCAGAGCCTGTTTGATGGCGATGTGCATACCATCGGGATAAATCTTCCTGACCTTTTCATTGGTCTTTTCATGACGGAATTCATGCCAGATTGTGACGCGAAGCTTACTCATAGCAGTTGCCCCCAGGCAGTTTTTCGTGTTAAGTACTGGTTACAAGGCGCATAAACATCGACGCCCCAGCTTTTGGCTATGTGTTTACCAATAGAGAGAGTTCACAGTCGTTCCAATTGGCTTCAATGGCACTATTCTTAAAATACCAGGACAAATCTTAGGTCGTATATTCTGCCGATGCTATTTCACAAACCCACCATTTCCCATCATGATGAGATGAGCAAGCTGCTACGCTATCATCTCCAACTGGCGGAAAAGAGAAAAACCCGGCTTCTGCTTCCGGCTCCGGGCGGGGAGTATCGGGCAGCTGAAGGCAAGCACTTTCATGCCATGCCGGAACTCTTTATTCAGGTGGCTGGGGTATCGGTCATGACCTTCCCAAATGAGGAAACCGTGAGTAAACCGGGTGATGTGCTGGTGGTACCTAAGGGAGTGCCGCACCGTGAAAAAGCTTTTGATGGTAAATGGCCCTTCCGAAATCTGGTGGTGGCTTATTCCCGGAATCATATCAACACCCATTTCGGCATGCTCGTATCCGGAAGGACCGGTATCCGGACTACCGACTGCCAGACCTTTCAGACCAATGCGGGTTGGCGCATCAGTGAACATCTGCAGGATCTGGCGGAAGCCTGGTTTGAAGATTCGACCCATCGCGAAGGGATTATCTGGGGGTCTCTGGTTACCAATCTGAGCAAGCTGCTGGACATCGTGACCGGTAAAGGCGATCCCATTCAGTCTTACAGTCAGAAGGTGCTACTCTGCAAACGACTTATCCGTCTGCATCTATCCAATCAGGATCTGAGTGTGCAGTGGTTGGCAGAGCAGATCGGGTGTTCGGCTGATTATCTGTCGCACCTCTACAGTCAGGAGACTGGCGAGACGCTGATTGCACGTCTGAATACAGAACGCTTATCTCTTGCCCGTGACCTGCTTGAAACCACTGATCTTAATGTTTCAGAAGTTGCGCGTACCTGTGGTTTCCGAGATCCCGGCTATTTCACCCGGCTCTTTCGCAAGCATTATAACAGTCCCCCCAGCGAACTTACTCGCAAAACACTGCGCCTGTACCGCTGATTGCTTTGAATCAGATCAAAGCAGTTAAAAGAAGATTGATGCAATTATCTGTTATTCTCACTTGACAGACATCTTCTTTACGAAAAGGTATTGCAGCATGCAGCGTATTAATTTCAGTTTCTTCCCCTCTTAGAATTTTAGCTGATATCTACGCCAAACACTTATAATCGACATGTTTTCTGATCAACGATATTTGATCGGGATAGAAAGGGCGAAGATGGATAAAGGATTTCTTAAGTGGCTCTGGGAAAACAATAAGAAGACTGCCGGTGTCTTTAGTGCCATGTGGGCGATCTATACGTTTTTCACCTCCTGTAAGAGCTATTTTGAGTCAAAAGATATTGCGTTGACTGCCCAAGTCACCATCTCCTGGGCAGCCGCATTACAGGCAGTGGTGATTTTCGTGGGAATGATCATTATCCACAAATCACAACTGAGATATGATTCTGGAGATCATCCCGGGAAGCATAATTATCTGAAGTTTTATACCTGCTGGAAAGGACTCTGGTTTTTCTGGCTCGTTATTTACCTGGTGCTTTCCATTAATATTAAGGCACAATCAGATGGGCTTCGCACTCTGCATACCGCACTTGAGATCCTTTCAAACCTTGTACACAATGCCAGCACTGTATGCCTGTTTTTATGCTTTGATGTCCTGACTCAGGCTCGTCAATCGCCGCAACGAAAATATTCAATTCCCTTATTGTTCCCAATCACCATATGTACCGTCTTTCTGGCATTGGATATCTGCTGCAAGTTTTATCCGGGGTTAAAAGATGTAGACACAAGTTTCAAATTGGCAGCTGTGCTCCTGATTCTCAATGGCGTCATGATTGCTGCCTTTGTCGCACGCCTGGATCATCCCGCATTCCGCACTCCAAGCTGGTTGATGCTTGGTCTTTATGCATATGGTGTCATTCAGCCTGTCATTGGAGCAGCGGCCATTTTCAAAGACAAAGAAATTTTCCTTGCTGGGCTGGTCCTTGCCCTTGCGCTGAAAATACTTCTGCTTCTCTACGTCAAGTGGCTGAACGACACTGGCAGACTGACATTTCTTCTTGAAAGATGCGATTTCCAAGAATAAAGGGAAAGGCGGTCAGGCCTGAAATTGCAGGAGCTGGCAATCTCCAGGCTCTGCTGCCAGGACCAATTGACCCTTAGATGGTGACTGGATGGTATCCTGCCGAAGCATATCTTTGGCGGAAACAGATGATTTGGCCAAAGGAGGGATTGTGACTGTCCAGGTGTCTTCGTGGCAACTCGCGCCACGGATGGCGACGATATAGCCTTTCCGGCCATGGGCATCGTAAGCCACCAGGCCAGACCAGTGGCGATGGTCGGGAGCGTGCCCCAGTCGACTGATCAGGCAACGTTTGAGTTGAGTCTGGGCTTTCTCCCGTGCGGTCATCACCTTTTTGATGACACCCAGGACTTTGGGGGGCAATTCCAGCTCTCCACCAAGCAGGCAGGGGACAGAGAAAAAGGCGGAGGCAATGGCTGCGGTGAGGGAATACCGGGCATTTTCGCTTTCTGCTCCGGCCACACTCACAGGATCGGCAACGGGAACAACCAACCCCTGAAGGGCGATGTATGGGGCAATGTCCCAGAGAAAACGCATGACCGTCAACGGACAGTAGCAGTAGCGCAGGTCGCGCGCCTGATGGGGGCTGAAGGTCCATTTCATACCTCCATCGCGCATGTCCCATGGACCGATATGATGAAAGCCTTCGGTGGCGATATGACTGGTCAGGGAAGATTGACTGGTCAGTCCTACCCGCCAGCGACGATTGAGCAGAATGTGTTCGTCATCCCGCAGGTTGGTGATCCCGGTTACGCCGATACTTTTAAGTCGTAGAATCTGCACCAGATTTTTGACATGATGGGAGTGAATGGCCCATTCTCCATTGTAAGCCATGAGCTCGCCGGGCAGCATGATTCCCCCGTCCAGACCTGCTTCTCTGGCAGCGCGTAATTCATGTCCCAGAACAGCGGTCATGGAGTCCGGTTGGAACTCCATGGAGGTTTCTGCTTCTTCAACTTCACGGCAGATTCTGGCAATGACCAGATCATCGCTGGCGATCTGAGCCAACTTGAACCGGCAATGGGCCAATTGGCGATAAATGGGGCGCTTTTCGAGCTTGCTTAACTCCAAAAGAGCAATGGGCGGGCTGCCGAAACTTCTGGGAAAACGAGCACGTTCAAGGGATTTGAACGCCCATTCCCTGCCTCCAGCCGTGTTAGGATAGCAGATGGTCCAGTAGGCTGGTGCGATCATGGGATTGTCGACGCTGAACTCACCGGCAAAAACACCGGTTCCGGCGATGCCCAACAGCGGATCAAGCTGGAAATGCATGGGCAGGTGACGATTTCGGGCAAAGTCACCGGGACCTTCACGAACCAACGCCAGACCATGCTTCCGGTCTTCGAGGGCAACCGCTACCGGCCAGCGCATACTTTGCGGCGCTTTTAACTGATCCTTGTCGGTCTTTTCGACCAGACAGCCATCTGTCGGCTCATAGGTAAGGGCATTGGTGCCGCGCCAGCCGATGAAGCGACGCTGCGCAGAACCCACAGTAAATGGCAGAGTCTCTGTGCGTGAATTTGCGGGAAAACCAAGCCCCGCGGGTTCATGGTCTTCCAGCACTTCAAATGACAACTGGGTGCGGATACCGGGAACATTTGGCCAGACCCAGATCAACCAGTTGGCCGTGATGCCGGCAGAAGGGTAATGGATATTGATCTCTGCAGCCAGATGCCGGCTGGTAAAGCCATCGTCATCGCCTTCCATCATGACTACTTCACCGAGAGTGCCGATGGGGGGATCACCGGGAACGCCCGGGAGTTGCCAATCGGATTTGGCCAGGCGCTCCTTATTGGTCCAGCTGCTTTTGTAATGCTTGTCGATCACGCAGTCAGTAGCAAAGCCATGTTGCGTCCAGATCCACTCGCGGCGGACGAGGCCGGTATCCACGACCAGCCTGTCTTTCTGCCAGAGGAGGCTGGCTGCGCCCAATGAACGTTCCATGGCTTTTGCCCTGCTACTGCCTTATTCCGATTCCTCCGATTCCGTTCCTTCCGAACTGGTATCGGAATCGTTTGTCTCTTCTACATTAGCAGCATCTTCGGGAGAGGCTTCTGCTGTTGCGGAACTTTCTGAGGATTCGGTTCCTTCGATCTCTTCGTCGTCGTCTTCATCTTTCAGATCCGGCACGATCGAAACGGCAGAAACTTCGTCACCATCGCGCAGGCTGATGGCACGGACACCCGCAGTGTTGCGGCCCATGGTGCGGATTTCATCGGTACTGATACGGACGATCTGCCCGGCAACCGTAGAAATCATCAGCTCATCGCCAGGATTGACAATTTTGACAGCTGTGACTTTGTCGTCATCGCGCAGGCGGATGTTGATCACACCCTTTGAACCTCGGCGGGTCAGGCGGTAGCCGTCCACATCCGTATCGAGTTCGGAAACACCAGTACCGATATTGGAGCGTTTGCCCTGGCCGAGGGAGGTGATGGTCAGCAATTCGATGCCGTTTTCGACGACTTCCATGGCGACCACTTCGTCATCGGCGCGTTTGCCAAGACGCATGCCCGTCACGCCGCGAGAGGCACGACCCATTGGGCGTACTTCATCTTCGTTGAAACGACAGGCCATGCCTTCGGCTGAGAAGAGCATAATCTGTTGTTCGCCGTTGGTCATTTTGACATCGATCAGATCGTCGTCCTCTTCGATCTTAATGGCACGCAAACCGACGCGGCGAAGGTTGGCGAATTCGGAAAGTGCTGTCTTTTTGATGTAGCCTTTACGGGTTGAGAAGACGAGGAACTTGTCGTCGCCCTCGACTTCTTCCAGTGTGAGCATGGCGCGGATGTACTCATCCTTCTGCAGGTTCAGCAGGTTGACCATGGCTTTGCCTCGGGATTGCCGCTGCGCTTCCGGAATTTCATAGACCTTGAGCCAGTGCATCTGGCCCTTGTTGGTGAAGAAGAGGAGGTAATCATGGGTGCAGGCGAGGAAGAGATGTGCGACGTAGTCTTCTTCTTTAGTCTGCATACCGATGATGCCCTTGCCACCACGGCGCTGAGTCTTGAAGGTATCGACTGACTGGCGCTTGATATAGCCGGTATTGGAAACCGTAATGGCGACGATGGAGCGCTGAATCAGATCTTCGATATTGATCTCGTTTTCACCTACTGTGAGATCGGTACGGCGATCCTCGGCGTACTTGTCGCGGACTTCGATCAGCTCAGTTCGGACGACATCGAGGCGCATTTTGCGATCGGCAAGGAGGGTACGCAGATACTCGATGGTCTGCATGACCTGGTCGTATTCCTTGTTCAATTCCTCGATGGCCAGTCCGACCAGCTGGTGGAGGCGCATGTCGAGAATGGCCTGCACCTGACGCTTGCTCAATTCGAAGCGAACCATCAGGGTATTGCCGGCTTCCTCGCGGGTCTGGCTGCTGCGGATGATCTTGACGACTTCATCGATATTGTTGACCGCGACGATCAAGCCTTCCAACACGTGGGCACGGGCTTCTGCTTTTTCGAGCTCGTACCTGGCACGGCGGGTGATGACTTCCAGACGGTGATCGATGTAAGCCTGCAGCATCTGCACCAGATTCAGGGTGCGCGGACGACCTTTGTCAACCACCAGGAACTGGCAGCCGAATGAGGACTGCAATGGGGTATGCTTGTAGAGCTGATTGAGCACCACATTCGCCATCTCATTGCGCTTGACATCGATCTGGATCTTGATGCCGGCACGGCTGGAGGAAAGGTCATTGATGGCGGAAATGCCGGGGATCACTTTATTATTGACCAGATCGGCGATGCGCTTGATGACGTTTTCCTTGTTGACCGCATATGGGATCTCGGTGATGATGATCCTCTCGCGGCCCTCTTTATTCTCTTCGATGTTTGCTTTTGAGCGAACCGTGATGACGCTGTGTCCGGTCTCGTAAAGCTCAATCACCGGCTGCATACCGACGATGGTAGCACCTGTCGGGAAGTCCGGGCCTTTGATGTGCTGCAA
>MDTD01011234.1_pt1 | contig 13912 bp, 13 predicted proteins | sample 811221 | NCBI WGS metagenome assembly MDTD01 (sample SAMN05326646, study PRJNA326480) | marine metagenome | isolation source: seawater | place: Pacific Ocean: South West | collected 2011
AAGGGCCAGGGTTTTCTGAGACTTCTCCTCAAAAAATATTTAAGCGTTTTTATAGTAATAGACCAAAAAGCTTTGGAAAACATTCTGGTTTAGGCCTGAATATTGTTAAAAATATTGTTGAATTGCACAAAGGAACTATCGCAGCGTCAAATAGGCTTAATACAAAAGGCGCTCAAGTAGAAGTATTGCTACCCAAATTTTCCTAGTGATCTTTCTTGATAAGATAAGCTTATGTTGATATTAACAACTTCAAAATGGGACAAGATTATAAAGTAAAAGATATAAATTTAGCTTCTTTTGGTAGAAAAGAAATTTCTCTAGCAGAAACAGAAATGCCAGGACTCATGGCTTTAAGAAAAGAGTATAAAGATAAAAATCCTCTTAAGGGAGCAAAAATCTTAGGCTGTTTACATATGACTATTCAAACCGCTGTATTGATAGAAACGTTAGTTAATTTAGGTGCAGAAGTTAGATGGTCATCATGTAATATTTTTTCAACACAGGACCATGCAGCTGCAGCTATTGCTGCAAATGGCGTGCCTGTTTTTGCATGGAAAGGTGAAACAGAAGAAGAGTATGAATGGTGTCTTGATCAAACAATAAACAAAGATGGAAAACCATGGGATGCCAACATGATTCTTGACGACGGCGGCGATCTATCTATCAAAGTCCATAAGGAATATCCAGATATGTTGGATAGAATACATGGAATATCAGAGGAAACAACTACAGGTGTCAAGAGGCTGAAAGAGATGTTAGTAAAAGGAGAATTGAAAGTACCAGTAATCAATGTAAATGATTCAATTACCAAGTCAAAGAATGATAATAAATATGGTTGCCGACATGGGCTTGATGATGCTATTAAGCGTGGCACAGATATGCTTCTTTCAGGAAAGAAAGCATTAGTTATTGGTTATGGAGATGTTGGTAAAGGTTCAGCAGACTCATTATCCCAACAAAAAATGATAGTAGATGTGACAGAAGTTGATCCTATTTGCGCAATGCAAGCTTGTTTTGATGGTTATTCAGTTGTTTCTGCATATAAAGATGGAGAAATTGACGAAAGTGGCAAAAATTTAGATGCTGAACTTCTAAAAAAATATGATCTAGTTGTCACAACAACAGGAAACATAAATGTTTTAGATAAATTTATGCTTGATTCTCTACGCTCAGGTTGTGTTATTTGCAATATTGGCCATTTTGATAATGAAATTGATGTTCAATACTTAAAATCACATACATGGTACAAAGTTAAGCCTGGTGTACATAAGATTACAAAAGAAAATGGAGATTATTTAATTCTTTTAGGTGAGGGAAGATTAGTTAATTTAGCCTTAGCAACAGGCCATCCAAGTAGAGTTATGGATGGTTCATTTTGTAACCAAGTTCTTGCCCAAATAATGTTATATAAAGAGGGTTATGCGAATAAAGAATCTACTGAAAAAGAACTTTACGTAAAAGTTTTACCAAAAAAATTAGATGAAGAGGTAGCTGCTTTAATGGTGAAAGGTTTTGGCGGAACTCTTACAAAATTAACAGCAGAACAAGAAAGCTATATATCAGTAAGTAAAAATGGACCATTTAAATCGATTGATTATTCCTATTAATAAGCCATGTATCTAAGTATTCTTTAAAGCTTAATAAATTATTAAAACCTCTGAGAATATTTAGATTATAAAATTCAATGCTTTTCGCCATTTCAAGTACATTTGAGTAATCAGTTGGCGAAAGTGAGAGATATGAAAATTTTAACAATTTTTCTATTAATGACTTATTTGAAAGGCTCTCTATTTTGTGACAATCTCCTTCACTTATGAAAAAGCAAATATCAATATTATTTTCAGTTTCATCAAAATTTGAATTTAAGTAAACAGACCTTTTTCTATTGTGCAAGCTCTTTATATAAGTGAGGTTTGAGGTTTCTATTTCTTTAATAAATTCATCTGACAATTTTTGAAGCCGATATGATGGCAACACACTAAAGCTGCAATCAGATTTTCTTAAAACAGATATATCATCAGATATTAATGAGCCACCATCATTCGATAAGAAATTAGATAAAGTTGATTTTCCTGAATGACTAGGCCCGCAAAAAAGAATTACCTTACCTTTATATTTGACAACAGAAGCATGTAAAATCAAAAACCCTTTTTGATAAAAAATTAGTGCAAGTGGAAAGTTTAATAAGCTTTCATATATAAGGTTTTCATCTTTACAGTCATTTGGATATATATCAATAGTATTTCCATTAATTACAGAAAAAAAAGCTACATCATTTCTATTATAGAAAGCATTATTTTTGTCAATTTTATACATTTCTTTTGGTTGGGTGAATGAAGAATTTTTTAGGCATACATTTATATCTGCACTATTGTGGGTAATTTCATCCAAGCCAATAGCTGAAAGATCGAAATTACATTCAATAATATGATTATAGATTTTGAATTTTTTTTTGATTAGACTGATGCTAAGTTTATTGGAGCAAAATTATCTCCAGAACCATCGATGTCCTGTGATTTGATTATTTCTCTAGCACTTCCTAGATCTTCAATTTCTGGTTTTTGCCAAGTCATATTTTCCATAAGTTGTCAATTATATCATCATTTCTTCAATTTTGTACATAGAAAAGGGCTTGTCAGAATTGTTTAATCTTTAACCATCTGCTAACTAAATAAAAGTTCCATATATTCATTAATGTAGATTCATTTTTGGAACCTGATTTAAATTTTTCGAATTCATATTTAAGGACCTTAATGTCTAAGTATTTATGCAAAAGATGATGCATAGAATTTATCTCTTTTTCTATAGCTTGGAAATCTTTTTGATTAATATTTTTTCTAAAGTTTTCTGAGAGATTTGACTTAGAGTATCTCTCTAGAATTTTTTCTGGAATAATTGACTTCATAGCTTCTCTTAGGATGTATCTTGATTTGCCATTATTCAATTTATATTCAGATGGAAAGCTCAACATTAGCTTTACCAAGTCTTCATTAAAAAGGGGAGATCTTTGTTCAATATCAAATTTAAAAAAAAGAATATCAAGTGCAGAAAATGCTGATTCAGCTATTGGATTAAATACTTTGTCATAATGTGAGTTAAAGTTTCTTGAAAATTCATAAATGTTTTCATATTCAATCATTTTCAAAAATTTACTTTTGATAATTGTTCTTCTGTTGCTCTGTCGATTCAAAATCTTATTCATTTTTCGAGCAACTTCATTTATTAAAAAATTTCTTCTAATTAAACTCATAGTAAATTTCCTAACAAGATTAGTGTTGGTATATTCAGCATAATTATGTAATTTCGAAAATTTAGTTATTTCAGAAAAATATTTAAAAAATTTAAAATCCGCAAATAATTCACCGAATCTTTCCCATCCATGTGAAAAAACCGAATCACCACCGTTACCATCTGCAACAAATTTAATATTTAATTTGCTGAAGCGCTCATAGGCTTTCTCGTATAAATATGCATTTGGTAATAAAAATGGCTGATCAAAATTCTTTAACCAAATATCAACCTTTTCAAATGGCGATTCATTTGTAAATATTATGTTTTCATGTTCGAATTCATTGGTAAGAACCTTTTGATATTCACTTTCATCGCACAAAATTTTGTTTCCTCTTAAGTCGTAAAAATTCATCGAAAAAGTTTTAATATTTTCTTTTTTCTTGTGGTTGATATTTTTTAAAACAGACGCAGAATCAAGCCCACCACTCACAAGGATTGCTGTTTTTTCTGAATCACTGATCGTTGAATTTACTGACTTTGATAATATGATTCTTAACTTTTGTTCTGCATCTTCAAAGCTCCCATGAAAATTCCTTACATTTAGATCTTTTTTTAAACTCTTTTCTGAAAATCTATTAAAAAATGTGACTAAACCAGGCTCAGAGCTCTCCACACCTTCAAAAAATGTGTCATTTTTATTTTTTCTAAATTGACATAAAAATGAAATCAATTTTTCTTCATTAATATTCAATTCTCGATTTAAAATTCTTTTTATAAGCTTTATTTCTGAACCAAAAATAATTTCATTTCCATCATTAAAAATATAAAGTGGCTTAGTACCAAATATATCTCTTGAGATTGAAAGAATTTTTGCAGAATTGTTATATGAAATAAAAGAATACTCACCTGAAAGTTGACTTATTGTTTTCTTAAAAATTGTGTCCTGATCTAAGTTTTTTATGTCTTTTAATGAGTTAAGAATTGTAAGAAAATCTTTTTCATTATGAATGAAACCATCACAGATAAATATTGGAAAATTGTTATTTTGTGTTAGTTTTTCATTTTGAGCAAAACCAAATTGACAGAAGTTATCCTTGTATTCCTGAGTTATAAATAGATTATTATCTATTAAATATTCTTTTACGTTTGAGAGTCTATCTTCTGATAAAGAGCCATCTTTCGAATATAAACCAAAAATTCTGCCTTTCATTTTATTTCCAAAATTACCTTATAATTTTCAATGTCATCAATCACTGCAAAAAATATTGAATCCTTAAATACAATCCACGCATGAGATTTAATTTTTTTATTGTCACCCTCTTTTAAACCAATTAAAAATTTATAATTTGGATTATTGAAATAAATTTTCTTAACCAAAGAACAGCATACAAAGCAATCAAAAATCTTGTAATGAAAAAAGAAATTAATGATTCTCAATGTTCTGTTTTCCGAAAAGCTTTTTATTAAACTGTAGTAGGGGGGTTTTTTATTAAGACTAGCTATATTATTCTTAAAAACTCCAAATGTTTTAATAAGTTTTTCCAGCAATAAGACAAAAAATATAAAACAAAAATTCAAAAATTTAATCACGGTAAGATATGAGCTTACGCTTTTGTAATTTCTCAAGAAATTCTAAGCAATCTTTTTCTACGCCTTCATTGTTATATTTTTCTTTTAATTTTTTAATTAGATCTTCAATTGTGATGTTTTCCGAAATATTTTCCCATATTTCCATGCCTATATCGTTTAACTCAAAAAAACCCCCATTATCAAGATTCAATAAAATATTTTTATTATTTACTTCTTCGATGATGGTATTTTTGTTTTTGCAGATATTCATTTTTAAAAGTGTGATAAATTCCCTTTTATTTTTGCATAATATATCGAATATTTTAGAGTTACTAGACCAACAAAATAATATAAAACTGAAGTAAACAATATAAATATAAACTCATTTAACAAAAGTGAGTATGAAGTTTCTTCTAATATCCTTTCCCTTATTAGATCAATTGAATAAGTGCTTGGAAACAAAACTGAGAAATTTGATAGAAAGCTTGGCATGACTTCAATAGGATAGAAAATTCCTGAAAAAACTGAACACCCCATTAAAAATAAACTAAAAAGAAATGAAGCTCTTTTGAACATAATTAATACAGATATAAAGCAAAAGCATATTCCGATAAAAGGCATTACCACAAAGTTTAATAGAATTATCAATTCAAAGAACTTGTTTATAGATATTTGGTCATATGTAAATAAAAAAGAAAAAGCATAAATAAGGCAAACTCTGATTATGGCCTGTGTAAGGGGAAATAACATTGCTAACAAAAGCACTAAATGAAAAGGTGTTTTTGTCGAAACAATTGATTCTAAATAACCGAATGTTTGGGCTTCAGATGCAAACTGTATCATTGCTGTAAATGTTCTTGTAATAAAGAAAATTACTCCTAAACCAGTGAAGAGAAATAAAAAATAATTCCCATTGTATTTTTCAAGATATTCAGATTCGTTATTAGAAAAAATTTCTGACACGAAAAAAATAAACATAACACTTACTAGGCTGAAAAGAATTTCTCCAAAAAAGTTAAATTTATAAGACATATAATTTTTCAAGCTTCTTGAGTAAGATGCAGATGCTAAATTAAGTATGCTATTCATTAAATAACTATTATTTCATCGCAGGTTTTATTAAGTAAATCTTTATTATGTGAGCAGTTAATGTAGCTAAAATTTCTGTTTTTATGCCCAATAATTTCTAATACATCTAAAATTTTTTCACTATTGTTAGAGTCTAGATTTGTTATAACTTCATCAATAAGTAGTAGATCTGGTTCAGTTAAAAGTGCTCTCATCATCGCAACTATTTGTATTTGACCTACTGAAAGTGTGTTAGCAATTTTTGATAAAATGTTTTGATGATCAAAGGACGAAAAAAAAGACTCAATAAAATCCTCAACTTCTTCCTTGCTTTTGCCATTAAGTGCTCCAAAATAAAACAAGTTTTCCCATCCATTTAACCTTAGAAAAAAAGAGCGATAATTGTTGCTTACATAAAATACAGAAGGGTTATTGATTGATATTATTTTACCCTTATCAGGAATCATCAAGTTGCCTATGATCTTTAATAAAGTGGTTTTGCCAGAACCATTATCACCCATTAGTCCATATTTTTTATTTTCTTGAATTTTGAGTGAAAAATTGCTTAAAACTATTTTTGAATCGAAATACTTAGAAATTTTATTTACATTAATCATGGAAATATTTATTTATAATTATTTTAGCTTTTAAAACTTCTTTGTACTCAATATTGAATATCAAGCTCAGTAATGTTGAAAAGTATTTTCTTACGAGATTTAAAAACCTTGATATCATTTTATAAGTATTTCGAATCTTATTCCCTTCATTCTGATCAAAGAACTTAATTGATGATAGTTCTTTATTAAGCATTTTAGATTGAAGTAAATTTGACGTTTTATTATGTATAAAGGGTCCAAAAATAATATCTTCAGATGCCTTTATAATATTTTCTCCAACACTATCATTTGCTAAAATTTTTGTTCCAAACATTTCTTTCAGTAAAGCGTTACTTATTTGTAATTCCTTTAAAGAATTGTTTTCAAGGAAGATTTCTTTTAATTTATGTAAATTCAAATTATTTTTATTTAATAAATAATGCAGATCAAAAAGATACTGAATGCCTACATCAAAATTTCCTTTTGATGTTCCATGTTCAATCAAGTGTGCTACAAATAATTCCTTTTCTGGCATATACATCTTTTTATTGTAGATATTAATCTCCTCTTTATTCATGAAATAATCCATATTGTCTCTTTGGTTTTTAAACAATTTATTATGAATATCAAATCTTACAGTTTTATTGAAATTTTCCATTGGTTTAATGTGAAAATCACTTGTACTTAACGACTTTCTTACTTTAAGTCCAATGTTCTCCAGTGCTTTAATAGCAAGTTTATTTTGTGAGCTATCTATGAATAAATCTATGTCATTTATTGGTCTGTGGCTTATTTTTTCGTAAGCATTTGTTGTTAAGTAAGAACCCTTTAAAACTAAAAAATCTACTCCCAAATTATTGAACTGTATTGATGCTTCTTTTAAGTATCTGAGGTTTTCTGTAGTTTTAATAAATCTGTCAAAACTGGATTTTTCAATAGTTTTAAGGATCTTTCTATCCCTCAGTTTCCAATTAAAATTTTGTTTAGTTAGTTCTAAAAAAATACCTTCTATTCTTGATTCGATTACAAATTTTTTTAGTTTTTCTAGATCATATATTTCAGAGCTATCAAAATTAACAGAATCTTTAAACAAACTTTTAAAGAAATTTTTTATTTGCAATTTTCTGTTCAATTTTATCTCTTATAAGATTAATAATATAACTAAAAATTCTTAAATAACTTATAATTTCATAACTTTGGCTGAGTGGCAGAGTGGTTATGCAGCGGACTGCAACTCCGTGTACATCGGTTCGATTCCGTTCTCAGCCTCCATGTCCATTTTATATACATTTTTAAAATTGATTTAATATAATTGTGACATAGGTTTTAAAATTGAAAATATGAAATCCCACCTAGAAAAACTAGAATCAGAAAGTATTTACATTATTAGGGAAGCCTTAGCTGAATCAAAGAATCCTGTGATGCTTTATTCATTAGGTAAAGATAGTTCTGTCATGTTACATCTTGCCAAAAAAGCTTTTTTCCCAAGCAAATTACCTTTTCCTTTACTTCATATTGATACAAGGTGGAAATTCAAAGAAATGTATCAGTTTAGAGATCGTGTTGCATCAAGGGGAGATTTCGAATTAAAAGTATTTATAAATCCTAAGGGAGTAAAGGAAAATATTAATCCTTTAGATAATGGATCAGAAGTACATACAGACATAATGAAGACCCAAGCTCTTAAGATGGCACTTGATGAAGGTAATTATGATGTGGCATTTGGCGGTGCAAGAAGAGATGAAGAAAAATCTAGGGCAAAAGAGAGAATCTTTTCATTCAGATCTCCATCTCATGCATGGGATCCAAAAAATCAACGTCCTGAATTATGGAATAATTTCAACACCAGAAAAAATGCTGAAGAGTCAATACGGGTCTTTCCTTTATCTAATTGGACTGAGCTTGATATTTGGCAGTATATCTATCAAGAAAAAATCGAGATTGTGCCTCTATATTTCTCATCCCATAGAAATGTTGTTGAAAGGGATGGAATGTTAATCGATTTAAACGACAAAAGATTAAAATTAAGGCCAAATGAGCAAATTTTAAAAAAGCAAGTAAGGTTTAGAACACTAGGCTGTTATCCACTAACAGGTGCTGTTGAATCTAGTGCTGAAAGTTTAGAAGAAGTCATCCTTGAGCTGATTAAAGCCACTTCAAGTGAAAGACAAGGCAGAGCAATAGATAAAGATGAAAACGCTTCAATGGAACAAAAGAAAAAAGAGGGATACTTTTAATTATGACTGCTAAGTCTGAAATAAAAAAGTACATAAACAAGCAAAATAAACTAGATACATTGAGGTTTATAACCTGCGGAAGTGTTGATGATGGAAAAAGCACGCTATTAGGAAGAATGCTTTATGAAGCTCAACTCATTTTCGATGATCAAGTAGATAGTTTAGTAAAGGATTCAAGAAAAATAGGGACACAAGGTGAAAAAATTGACTTTGCCTTACTTGTAGATGGTCTATCAGCTGAGAGGGAACAGGGAATCACAATCGACGTTGCGTACAGATTCTTCAGTACGGAAAAAAGAAAATTTATTGTTGCAGATTCACCTGGTCACGAGCAATATACAAGAAATATGGCAACTGCTGCGTCTACCGCTGATCTAGCAATAATACTTATTGACGCAAGAAATGGAATTATGCCTCAAACTAAAAGACACTCTTTTATTGCTGATTTAATGGGTATAAAAAATATAGTTGTTGCAATAAATAAAATGGATTTGGTAAAAAATGATCAGAGCAAGTTTGATTCAATAGTCAATGAGTATAAGGAAACAGTTGCAAATCTATTAAGCTTCAAAGATATAAATTTCGTCCCAGTTTCCGCACTGGATGGGGATAATATAGTGACACCATCAAAAAAAATGAAGTGGTATAAAGGCGCAGCTCTTATGCAAATTTTAGAAAAAATTCAAATAGAAAATGCTGAATTCTCCTCTTTTACAATGCCCATTCAATATGTAAATAGGCCTAATCTAGACTTTAGAGGATTCTGTGGAACAGTAAGTTCAGGGCAAATTAAGGTGGGAGAAAAAATTTGTGTATCTGGCTCAAATGAAGTTTCAAAAATTAAAGAAATATTTCTTGGTGCACAAAGTGTAAAAAAAGCTGGCCTAAATGATTCGATTACAATTACTTTGGATAGTGAAATAGATATTTCAAGAGGGGATTTAATTACAAAACAAGATGATATGGTGGAATTGTATGATGGGTTTGTAGCAAACCTAATTTGGTTTAATCCAAAACCTTGTTACTCGAATAGAGAATACATTCTAAAGACAGCCAACAAATCTTTAAATTGCGAAATTATTAAAATTAAAAACAGAATTAATGTAAATAATTTTGAGAAAGTTGTTTGTGGTAGTCTTGAAATGAATGATATTGCAGAATGCGAATTTTCACTCAATTCACCCATTCCTATAAAGGCATTTAAAGAAAACAAAGTGCTTGGTAGCTTTATTTTAATTGATAAAAAAACAAATTTAACTTTTGCAGCAGGAGTTATTAAACACAATCTCAGAAGATCAACCAATGTAAAGTGGCAAGATAATGATATAGATTTAAAACAAAGAAGAAAATTATTAAACCAAAAATCGATAGTAATATGGTTAACAGGTTTAAGTGGTTCAGGTAAATCAACAATTGCAAACCTTTTAGAAAAGCAGCTTTTTGCAAATGGAAAATCTACATATCTTTTGGATGGAGATAATTTAAGACATGGATTAAATAGAGATCTTGGTTTTAAAGAAGAAGACAGAATCGAAAACTTAAGAAGAGTAGGTGAAGTATCAAAAATTCTACATGATTCTGGATTAATTGTTATTGCATCATTCATATCCCCTTTTGAAAAGGATAGAAACAAAATTAAAAATCTTTTTCCAAAAGGAGAATTTGTAGAAATATATGTTGATGCTTCCATTGAAACACTTAAAAAACGAGATCCAAAGGGGCTCTATGCTAAAGCTTTATCTGGGAAAATACCTAATTTTACTGGCATTTCATCGCCATATGAAGTTCCAAAAAGACCAGCAATTGAAATTAATACTGATGAAATTAAACCACAAGAAGCTGTTAAAATAATAATGGAATATTTAATTAGCCAAGGATGCATCTAGAATCTAATACACGAAGTCTTATGAAAGCAATTTCATGGCGTATTATTGCTTCCATTGTTACAACTTTGATAGCAATATATTTTGGTGTGCCATCCAAAGCAATTGGTCTTGTTTTCTTTGCAGATTTAATTATTAAATTTATTCTTTATTTTTTACATGAGCGAATATGGGTAAATTTCATTAATTTCGGAATTATTACAAAAAAAGAAAAAAGTAATGATTGATGATATTCAAAGAAAAAATTTAATATCCTTAGTCTATGATCTAGGAAAAAAGGTTGAGGATATAAAAAAAAGAGATATAAAGCATTATCTTAAACGAGATAACTCACCACTTACTGAAGCAGATAGTTTGGTGAATAGTGAACTTAATAGTTTTTTAGAAAACACAGAATATAAAAACATTATTTCTGAAGAAAATAAGTTACTAGATTATTGCGTGCGAAAAAAATGGAACTTCTTTTGGGTTATTGATCCAATTGATGGTACAAAAGAATATTTAAAGAAAGGTTCAGATTACACAATTAATATTGCACTTTGTAAAAAGAACTCCCCAATCTTCTCAATAGTCTTTGCACCAGCTAGAAATGAATTTTATTCAGCCGCTGTTAATGAAGGTTCATTTTTAAATGGAAAAAAGATATCAGTCTCGACTCAAAAGTTGAATTTAATTAATCTTGTTGCTAGTAAATCTCATCTTAGTAAACAAACAGAAGATTTTATTGGTGATCTGAAGAAGAAGTATAAAGTCAAAGTTCTGCAATATGGAAGTTCATTGAAAATTTGCAAAGTTGCAGAAGGAAAAGCAGATATTTATCCAAGATTTGGGCCAACAATGGAGTGGGATACTTGTGCAGCAGATTTAATTTTATCACAAGCTGGTGGCTCTCTTCTTTCAACCGATGGATCAAAACTTAAATACAATAAACAAGAACTACTTAATCCACATTTTATTGCAAATAGCGAACTTAGATTTTTATAATGAAATTTCTTATAACTGGGTCTTCTGGATTTATTGGCTTTCATCTTGCACAAAAATTGCTTAAAAAAGGACACCATGTAATTGGTATAGATGATCATAATGATTATTACTCTGTAGATTTAAAGAAAAACCGAAAACAGCTTTTAAAACATAAAAATTTTAAGTTTTACAACATTGACATAAATAAACTTACACAGCTTAGGTTAAGTAATGAAGAAATAGATGTGGCTATAAATCTTGCTGCTCAAGCAGGAGTGAGATTACCAGATAACTTAAGTTTTAAGTATGAGGATTCAAATATTGATGGTTTTAGAGTGTTCTTAGAATTTTGTAAAAATTTATCTATTAAAAATATTTTATTTGCATCAAGTAGTTCGGTTTATGGAAATCAAGAGAATGTACCATTTAACGAAAATTTAAAATTGGACCACCCAGTAAGTGCATATGCATCTTCTAAAATTTGGAATGAAATCGATGCAAAAAATTATCAATTACAGAATGATGTCAATATCATCGGAATTCGTTTTTTCACTGTATATGGGCCTTTTGGAAGGCCAGATATGGCGTATTTTAATTTTACAGAGAATATCATCTTGAATAAAGAAATTAAACTTTTCAATTATGGAGAGCTTGAAAGGGATATGACACATATTAACGATGTGATAGAAGGTTTAGAGAAAGTGATTCCCTATCTATTGAGCACAAAAAATGATTTCCAGATTTTCAATATGGGAAATGAAAAACCAGTTAAAACAATAAAAGTATTGAAATTAATAGAAAAAGAAGTTGGGAAAAGTGCTTTAATTAAGTACATAAATGAAGCTAAAGAAGTTAAAATTACTCATGCTGATTCATCAAAAGCTTTAAAAGCTTTTGGTTTTAGGCCCAAAGTTAACATAGAACATGGAATTTCCTCTTTTGTCCGTTGGTATAGGGATTATTTTAAGATATAGTTATCCAACTAGCCCAGGTGGTGAAATTGGTAGACACAAGGGACTTAAAATCCCTCGAAGGAAACTTCGTGCCGGTTCAAGTCCGGCCCTGGGCACCATTTTAAATGATATATGAAAGAAGAATTTGTAGACCAATTTAATTTCCAAGAATACCTTGAAATTTTATTAAAGAATATTTTCAAGATCATTGGATTATTAGTTATTTCCTTAATTTTATGGCTTGTTAACTATATTACTGCTGATAGAGTCTACGAAGTTAAAAGTTTAGTTCAGGTTGAGAATCAATCCAAAACGATATCGAGTGATCTAGACGCAATCTTTTCTGCTAACTCAAATGTTGCTCTCGATGAACAAATACTTATTTACACATCAAGATCCAACATGCTTCAATTGGTGGAAAATTTGAATACAAATATCAAGATCAATGGTAACTATATTGAAAGTAGTGGTAGTAATATAAAACTTAATAAAGCTGAGTATCTTTCTGATTTTTTAAATTTTGAAACTGTTCAGTATGCTGGTAATCTGAACGCAAATAATACGTTTACCTTAACAGACACATCACAGAACGAAAAAGTTTTTAATTTTAATGAAGATTTTATTTTAAATGATGCTATCAGACTAAATTTAGAAAAAAATGACAAATTACAAACAGGAGATGAATTTACACTTACAATTTTGAATCCTAATGATGAAGTATTGTCACTTCAAAGTAAGTTCGATGTAAGAAAAGTAATTAACGAAAGGTTTGTTGAATCATCACTTTTAAGTATTTCAATTCTCTCTCCAGATGTTTATATAGCAAGAAGAATCATAGATGAAGCAAATCTAATATTTGAGGAACAATCTACGAAAGCAAATTCTGTTGAAGCAGCTAATTCTGTAGATTATTTGAATAAGCAAATAGCAATTTATGACTTTAAACTAAACGAAGCTGAGCAGAATCTAAATAAATTTATGATGGAAAATTTATCTGTTGATTTTAGCCTTGAATCTAAAGGGCTTTTTGATAAATCAGTTCAACTGGCGGATCAAAAGAAAGAAGTTGAACTCAAAATAGCTGAAATTGGAAATAAGTTCAAAGAAAATAACCCTATTTTTATAAATCTTCAATCTCAACTGCAATTTTTAGAGAAAGAAGAAAAATTGATTCAAAAAGAGATATCAAACTTGCCCTCAAGCCAACAAGAGTATCTTAAGCTATCACGAGAAGTTGAAATTAATAAATCATTTATTGAATCCTTAATAAATGCACGGCTAGAATTCTCTTTAATTGAAGCTTCTACAATTTCAAACGTAAGAATCATAGACAGTGCTTATAAAGGTTCGCTAGTAAGCCCAAGACTATTAATAAGTCTTTCAAGTACAATTGTATTTGTATTATTTGCTTC
>MDTD01024334.1_pt1 | contig 13912 bp, 11 predicted proteins | sample 811221 | NCBI WGS metagenome assembly MDTD01 (sample SAMN05326646, study PRJNA326480) | marine metagenome | isolation source: seawater | place: Pacific Ocean: South West | collected 2011
ATATAATAAGTTTCTTGAGAGGAAGAACGCCCCATGTCTATCACCTTTTGATATAAATTATTATATGCTGTTTTATAGTGAGGATTTTGAAGAGATTTTTTTTGAACAACCTGATCATAAGCACAATGTTGCGAAAAACAAAATGAGCATAAGAAAAAAAGAAAACAAATAAAATATTGCATAAAACTTGATGGTATAATTATGAATCAATCAAAACATAGTACCCAGGGCGGGACTTGAACCCGCACGGACATTACTGTCCATTGGATTTTAAGTCCAACGTGTCTACAAATTCCACCATCCGAGCAATTTTTTATTAAAGAGCGAAAGACGGGATTTGAACCCGCGACCCTCACCTTGGCAAGGTGATGCTCTACCACTGAGCTACTTTCGCATTTTGGTCAACAAATTTATAAAAATTAATCTGTCAAGATTATAATTAATCTCTATTTATTTCTTGAATTTTTTAGTGTTCTTTTTATTTCATTTAATTTAATTAGAGCTTCCACAGGAGTCAGCTCATCAATATTAACCTCTTGAATTTCATCCTTGATTTTTTCAAGAACTGGATCTTGAAGATCAAAAAAACTAAGCTGAATCTTGTCCGAGTCTTTTTTAGATAATTTATTGTTTTGAATCCTACTTGATTTTTCAAGGGTTTTTAACTTTTCTGTAGCTCTATTAATGACATATTTGGGCATTCCAGCCATTTTTGCTACATGTATCCCAAAACTATGTGCGCTTCCTCCGGGGACAAGCTTCCTTAAAAACAATACCTTATCTTTATATTCTTTAACAGAAACATTGTAATTTTTTATTCTTTCAAAAATATTTGTCATTTCATTTAATTCATGATAATGTGTTGCGAACAAAACTTTTGGAGAAGAGCTGTGATCATGCAAGTACTCAGTAATAGCCCATGCAATAGAAATTCCATCATAGGTACTAGTTCCCCTACCTATTTCATCTAAAAGAACTAAACTTTTATTTGTTATGTTATTTAATATGAGAGCTGCCTCATTCATTTCAACCATAAAAGTTGATTCTCCCATAGAAATATTATCACTAGCTCCAACTCTAGTGAAAATTTTATCGATTATTCCAGTTTTCATTGAACTCGCAGGAACAAAACTTCCAATTTGACTCATAATTACTAATATAGCAGTTTGCCTAAGTATAGCAGATTTACCTGACATATTTGGTCCGGTAATCATAATAATTTGATCATTTTTATTATCTAACTTTAAATCATTAGGAATATACTTTTCTCCTGGGGGTAAAGAAGATTCTATCACTGGATGTCTCCCGTCTTTAATTTCAAGAATTGTTCCTTTTGTGACCTTTGTCCTACAATAATTTTCTTTAGCAGCTGTGAGAGAAAAACTTGATAATATATCCAGTTTTGCAATCATTTTAGAATTATTCAAAAGTACATTTAATCCCTTTTGTAAATCATTCAACAAATTTTGAAAAATCAAATTTTCAATTGATTTAATCCTCTCTTCAGCTCCAAAAATTTTGGTCTCATATTCTTTTAACTCATCTGTAATGTATCTCTCAGCATTAACTAAAGTTTGTTTTCTTATCCATTCAGAAGGGACTTTATCCTTGTGGGTATTTCTTACTTCTATGTAATAACCAAAAACATTATTAAAAGATATTTTAAGTGATGGGATTTGAGTTTTTTTACTTTCCCTCTCCAACATTTTATCAAGACCTCCTTTACCATCATTTAATAATAATCTCAATTCATCCAGCTCTTTTGAAATACCAGTTGCAATTACATTACCCTTTACAATTGACACTGGGGCTTCCTCATTAATTGTTTTCAAAATCAGCTTTGAAATTCTATCTGACTTTAAAAAATTTTTTCCATAAATCTTAATTTCATTCTCTTTTGATGACAGTAAAATCTTTTTAATCTCATCAATTTCAATTAAAGAATATCCAAGTTGCAATAGAGCTCTAGGGCCAATTTTAAGAGTGACTATCTTTGCAACTATTCTTTCTATGTCTACTATTTTTCTGAGTCTTAACTGTACTTCATCAAGAACTTTTTCTTCCTTAATTAAGGACTCTACAATATTTTGTCTTGAATCAATTTTTTTTATATCTCTAAGTGGAAACTTGACCCAATGTTTAAGCATTCTTCCTCCCATGGAGGTATTAGTTTGATCTAAAACATCAATTAGAGAAGTTCCTTCATTATTATTTGAAGAAAAAATTTCTAAATTTTTTAAAGTGAAACGATCCATCCAGACATAATCATCTTCGAAAACTCTTCTGATATTTGTTATGTGAGATAACTTATTATGGTTCGTTTCTGAAAGATAGTGTAATATTGCTCCAGACGAATTAATTCCAGCTAATAATTCACTTATTCCAAATCCTTTCAAACTAATAGTTCCGAAATGATCTAAAAGTTTTTGCTCGGCAAAGTTTTTTTCAAAAGCCCAATCCTCTAAAAAAAATATACTCTTAGTGTAAACTATTTCACTTAAGAATTTTTTTTTGAATGGTTTTGGAACTAAAATTTCTTTTGGTGAAAAATTTTCTATCAATTGTTGAACTTGATTTATACTCCCTTCTGAAATCCAAAAATCACCTGTAGAAATATCAAGAAATGAAACACCGCAAATTTCATTTACAAAACTAATCGAAGCTAAGTAATTATTTTTTTTCTGCTCAAGAACTTCATCATTAAGAGAAACACCAGGAGTAACCAATTCAGTAACTCCTCTTTTAACAATTTTTTTTGCAAATTTAGGATCCTCAAGTTGATCACAAATAGCAACACGACAGCCAGCTTTAACTAATTTAGGCAAATAGTTATTTATTGAGTGATGAGGGAATCCAGCTAATTCAGTTTCACTAGTACTACCTGCTCCTCTTTTAGTTAGTACTATTCCCAAAATATTGGATGCTTTTACAGCATCTTCGCCAAATGTTTCGTAAAAATCACCAACTCTAAATAATAATAAAGCATCAGGATATTTAGATTTAATCTGATTATATTGTTTCATTAAAGGAGTTACTTTGCTCACTTTTTTTGCCTTTTTGCTAATGTAAATATTCTATAAGTACTTATGAAATAAATATATATCTGTGTTATAAATTATTTGTAATCATATTTTGTTAAGAATACAATTTACTATTTTAGAACATGCGAAAATTGGAAAATTTTGAGCTAAACAGAAAATCTGTAGATCAATATAAAAAAGTTGAAAAAATTCCTTTAATTATAATTCTAGATAATGTAAGAAGTTTAAATAATATTGGTTCAATATTTAGATCCTCTGACGCTTTTTTAATAGAGAAAGTTTATTTGTGTGGAATTACTGCTTCTCCCCCTCATAGAGATATTCAAAAAACTGCTCTTGGAGCAACTGAATCCGTTTCTTGGGAATATTCAAAAGAAACTGTAACTCCTGTCAAAAAACTAAATGAAAAAGGATACAAAATATATGCTATAGAACAAGTAGAGGGTTCAATTAGTCTCCAAAATTTTAATCCAAAAAAAAATAATAGATATGCATTTATCTTTGGAAATGAGGTGAATGGTGTTTCCCAAAAAATAATTGATTTATGTAAAAATGTAATCGAAATACCTCAAGAAGGAACAAAACATTCTCTAAATATTTCTGTTGCAGCAGGAATTGTCATCTGGGACTTTTACTACAAATTTAAAATGATTTGAGGTCTAACTTTAGAGGAATAAGGCTATCAGAGCATTTTGCAATAAGAGCACTTATCTCTATTTTTAATACTGGATGTTTCAAATTAGGGGCTATTTCTATTAATGGATATAATACAAAGTTTCTATTTTGTAATCTTGGATGTGGTATTTGCAATTTTTCACTTGATATGATTTCATCATCATAAAAAAGTATATCTATATCAATTTTTCTAGAAAGAAGTTTTCTTTGATTCGTTCTAACTCTGCCCATCAAAATTTCTATTTCCAATAATCTATTAAGTACTTCTTCTGGAGAATATTCTGTTTCAATTGAAACACACAAATTTAAAAAATCTGGTCCATCAAAACCTGATGCTTTAGTTTCATAAATAGATGATATACTTTTTACATTTCCTACTTTTAGTACTAAGAATTTTAGAGCAATTTTAATATTTTCAGCTTTATTCCCAAGATTGCTGCCTATAGATAAAAAAATTTTTTTTTTAATCATGAGTTTAAATTTCGTAAAAAGAATTTTACAAACGCCTATATTTGCAAAAAATTAAAATCATGGATTTCTTTAAAAGATTTTTGGCTTCTTGTCTTGGTGCAGTTGTAGGTCTTGGATTTCTTTTCTTTGTAATTTTATTTGGATTAATTGGAATATCATCCAGTTCATCCATCTCAAATATTGAAAAGACTAAAATTGTAGAAAATAGTGTTTTAGAGCTAAATTTAAATATTCCAATAAGAGATAGGGGTCCCAAAACAAATGTATTAGAGCTTTCACTTGAAATTAGTCCAAGGGCTGTTGGATTAAATCAAATTTTAGGATCAATAATTAAAGCAAAGAAGGATGATAAAATAAAGGGAATTAGTTTAAATTCAGATTTCATAAATGCTGGTTGGGCTCAAACTCAAGAAATTCGTAATGCACTAAAAGATTTTAAAAATTCAGGCAAATTTATATATGCTTATAGCAATTATTTCACTCAAAAGGGATATTATCTAGCCTCAATTGCTGACAGTATATATATGAACCCTCTTGGAATGATTGATTTTAAAGGGCTCTCAACAGAAATATTGTATTACGATAAATTCCAAAAAAAATATGGGGTTAAATATGAAGTCATCAGAAAGGGGGAATATAAAAGTGCTGTAGAGCCATATCTACAAGATAAAATGAGTGATGAAAACAGAACTCAAATTAAAAACCTACTTTTTACCATTTGGGAAACTATCTCATCGGAGATTTCTGAGAGTAGAAGTCTTAATCTTAAAGAGCTTAATTTAATTGCAGATAATTTACTTGTTACAACATCAAAAGATGCTTTAGATAAGAAATTTATTGATAAAATTATTCATGAAGATGATTACAGAGAAAGTTTACTTGAAATTTTAAATTCTGATGATTTAAACCTTATAGATTTTAAAACAATGAATTCTAAAATTAAAGATTATGATCTCAAAATTAAAGACAAAATAGCCATTATATATGCTCAGGGAACAATTCTATATGTTGAAGGAAATGAGACAATTATTGGAGAAGAACTTTTCAGAGAAACAATTGATAAACTGGATGAGAATGAAAATATTAAAGCTGTTGTTCTCAGAATTGATTCCCCTGGAGGAGATCCATTAACTAGTGATATCCTTTGGAACTCAATTGAAAAATTGAAACAAAATAAACCAGTTGTAGTCTCTATGGGAAATATTGCAGCATCTGGAGGATATTATATTGCATGTAATGCAAATAAGATACTTGCAAATCCTATGACAATTACCGGCTCTATTGGAGTATGGGGAACTCTCCCAAATCTTGAAGGAATAAGCTCAGATATTGGTATAAATGCTGAACAAGTAAATACCCACAAAAATTCAATGGGATATAGCGTCTTTGAGCCAATTCAAAGTGGATATAAAAATGCAATGGAAAGAATAATAGATGAGGTTTATACCCTTTTTAAAATGAGAGTTTCAAAAGGAAGATCTATCTCATATAACGAAGTTGAAAAATATGCAAGAGGATATGTATGGAGTGGTAGGGAGGCAAAAGAAGTAGGTTTGATTGATGAAATTGGTGGTCTTCAGGATGCTATATATGAAGCTTCAAGGCTTGCAGAGATTGAAAATTTTAATATTGTAGAATATCCAATTATTAAAGAAGATTTTGAAAGTATTTTTTCAGAAATTCTACCATCAATTCAATTTTTTAATGATCTCAAAAATATAAAAGAAATTACCACTCCAAATTACAGATCAAAATCATTTGAAAATATAAAGACATTAATTCCCTATAAATTAAATATAAATTAAAATCCCAAAGGATTAAAAAATATTATAATACTATAATCATATATTTTTTTAAGTCTTTCTTTTTTTTGAAGGCTTTTTTTACTTTCGCACTTTATATAAAAACTTAATTAGTGGACATAAAAAATAAAAGGCTAGCATTCAGAATTTATTTACTTCTTGCTGGGTTATTTATATCATCATTAGTTGTTTCAAATCTAATTTTTCAGAAATTTTTTTATTGGTATCCATTAGATTTTAAAATTTTTGGTGTTACCCTTTTTGAATTATCTGTAGGTATACTTCCATATCCTGTGACTTTTTTAATTACTGATATAGTATCAGAAATTTATGGAAAAGAAAAAGCTACCAATGTTGTTTTAGCTGGTATTTTTGCGTCCATTTTCTCAATTTTAATAATTCTGATAGCTGATGCTCTTCCTACTTTAAATGAATCTCCAATAGATAGTGAAACCTTTTATATGGTATTTTCGAAAACTCCTATTGCAGTTTTTTCTTCAATGCTAGCATATCTTTTTTCTCAATTCATAGATATACAGATATATCATTTTTGGAAGAAAAAAACAAAAGGAGATTATCTTTGGCTGAGAAATAATTTTTCTACTTTCAGTTCACAAATTATAGACAGCTTCACTGTACTTTTTTTGTTATGCTTTTTTGAAATAATTCCTTGGGAGATTTTTTACGAACTATTTATTTCATCAGTAATTTTTAAAGTTTTTATTGCACTCGTAGATACGCCTCTTCTATATTTTTTCGTTTTTCTTCTTAGAAAAAAATTCAAAATTAAAAAGACTGAAGAAGTTGATTTTTATTAATTTCTATCTTTAGAAAATGAAAACCAGATTAAATAAGTATTTGTCTGAGATTGGTTATTGCTCTAGAAGAAATGCTGATAAACTTATAAAAGAAGAAAAGGTTACTGTAAATGGTAAAATTGCTGAATTAGGAACTAAAGTCAATGCAAATGATAAAGTTGTTGTCGAGGGCAGTCTAATCAAAAAAAGTCAAAACGACATGATTTATATTGCTTTAAATAAGCCTAAAGGAATTGTGTGTACAACAGATGAATCTATTGAGAAAAATAACATTATATCATTTATAAATTATCATAAAAGAATTTTCCCAATTGGCAGATTAGACAAAAATACTGAAGGCATAATATTGCTTACTAATGATGGAGATATTGTAAATAAAATTCTTAGATCAAAAAATAATCACGAGAAAGAATATGAGGTGTCAGTTAATAAAAATTTAACAAAAGATTTTATTGAAAAAATGAGTTCTGGTATACCAATTCTTGGAACTAAAACAAAAAAATGCTGGGTGAAAAAAATAAAAAAAAATAAATTCAAAATTATATTAACGCAAGGGTTAAACAGACAAATTAGGAGAATGTGCAATTATCTTGACTATAAAGTCACTGATTTAAAACGTACAAGAATAATGAATATTAATCTAGATACTAAACCAGGAAAGTGGAGATATTTGACTTCAAGCGAACTTGAAAAATTAAATTCTCTTGTTGAAAATTCATCAAAATAAATTTTTGATAAATCTAATCTTGATCAATTTTAATTTCTACTCTAGTCCCTTCATGTCTTCGAATACCAAAAACTGAATTGTCTTCAAAAATTAAGTATTGCCCTTTAATTCCTTTTAAGACACCTTTATAGAAATTTTCTTTTTCTAAATTTAATCTTTTGACCTTCTTTGGAATTTTTAAAACAGGGAAATTGAAAGAGTTTACTTTGAAATCTTTAATAATAAATTTTTCAAAATCGCTTGGCAAATAATTTAAAGCTCGTTCTCTTTCAATATTCCAATCAACTGCATCAAAATCATTCTGAAGCATTTTATTAGGATAGGTTTTATCTGAAAAGATTTTTTTAAAACGTACTTCTGCTACCCCTGCTAAGTATCTATTTGGTAATTCTAACAACTCAATTGCTTCATGAGCCCCCTGGTCTATCCATCTGGTATATAATCCATTCTTTCTTGTAACTCCTATCTTTAACTGACTTGTTAACGATAAATAAACTATATGGGGTTGGATCTGTATTTCTTTTTCATATTCTAGATTTCGATCCTCAATTCCTTTGTGAGCTTTACTGTACTGTGGGTTAATTAGCCATTCACCCATCTTGGGACTCTCATAAAAACATTTTTTACAATGACCCATTGTAAAAATCAGCCTTTCCTTTTTACAATTAAGACACACTTGTCCAGCATATTTAAAAGAAATCTGATGATCAATGCATTGGTTCATTTCAATAAAATCATTTTCTAAATCCAGAAAATATCTGACAGGCTCATTTACCTCGCTTATCATTTTTTTTAGGACACCCTTAAACATACTTCATAAACTTTTATATTTTTGAAAATTAAATATACTGATTCTAATGCCAATCCCATTATTCAATTCTATAGCTTCATGGTTTTTAAAAAAACGTATTCACCAAATTCAGTTGTTTATGAAATATCCTAATGAAGTCCAACAAGAATTACTTCACAATTTATTGAATGTATCTTCTAAAACTGAGATAGGCATAAAGTATGATTTTAAAACAATAAAAAATTATCAAGACTTTAAAAATAGGCTTCCTGTATCAACTTATGAGGATATTTTTGATCAAATTGAAAGATGTCGTAATGGAGAACAAAATATTTTTTGGCCTGAGCCAATAAAATGGTTTGCCAAATCTAGTGGGACAACAAATGCAAAAAGTAAGTTTATTCCTGTTAGCTCTGAAGCTCTTGAGGATTGTCATTATAAAGCAGGCAAAGATATGCTCTCTCTTTACTTCAACAATAATGAAAATGCCCAGATGTTCACTGGAAAGTGCCTAAGACTTGGAGGAAGTCGAGAGTTATACAGAAATACCAATAGTTACTTTGGTGATTTATCTGCTATAATAATTGACAATCTCCCTTTTTGGGCTGAATTAAGTAGTACACCTAGTCAAAAAGTTTCTCTGATGTCTGAATGGGAATCCAAAATGAAAGCCATTATTGATGAATCAATTAATGAAAATGTTACTAGCCTAGCAGGTGTACCTTCATGGATGCTTGTGCTTTTACAGAATGTTTTGAAAGAAACTAAAAAAGAAACAATATTTGATATATGGCCATCAATTGAGGTCTATTTTCATGGCGGTGTGAGTTTTCGACCTTATAAATCTCAGTTTAAAAAATTATTTAATAATAGTAACCCTAATTATTATGAGATTTATAATGCCTCTGAAGGTTTTTTTGCCATTCAGGACAGAAATAATTCTGAAGATTTACTTTTAATGCTAGATTATGGGATTTTTTATGAATTTATCCCTGTGCCATTAAATGAAAAAACTAATGAAATAGATGCTATAATTCCTTTGAGTCAGGTTAAACTCAAAAAAAATTATGCTATAGTTATCACCACAAATGCAGGTCTTTGGAGATATAAAATTGGTGATACAGTAAAATTCACCTCCCTAAATCCCTATAGAATTAAAATTACTGGACGAACTAAAAATTATATCAACGCATTTGGTGAAGAACTTATGATTGAAAATGCTGACGTTGCTATAACCAAAGCTGCAAAAAAAATGAATGTTGAAATATTAGATTATACGGCCGGGCCAATTTTCATGAAAGGGAATAAAAAAGGTAGGCATGAATGGATAATTGAATTTAAGAAGCCTCCCAATGATATTGATAGGTTTGCCTATTTGCTAGATCAATTCCTTAAAAATGAAAACTCAGATTATGAAGCAAAAAGATACAAGGATTTTGCTATTTCAATGCCTAAAGTAAAAGTTGCTAAAAAAAATCTATTCTATAATTGGTTAAAATCAAAAAACAAGCTTGGTGGACAACACAAAGTTCCAAGACTTTCAAATGATAGATTATTTTTGGATGAGCTTGAAGATATTAAAATTTAAGAGACTATTCTTAAAGTTTGAAGTTTAACCTTTTCTAATTTTTCTTCAACGTATAACTTATTGATTTTAATTTTGCTGATCTTTGAATTAGGAAGATCAAACATTGCATCATTTAGAACTGATTCGCAAAGTGATCTTAGACCTCGAGCACCTAGATTGTATTCAAAAGCTTTATCAACTATATAATCAAGAGCTCCCTCAGTAAAACTTAACTCAACATTATCCATTTTAAATAAAACTTGATATTGCTTTATTAAAGCATTTTTAGGCAAGGTTAAGATTGATTTCAAACTTTTTTTATCCAATGGATTCATAAAAGTTAATACAGGAAGTCTTCCTATAATTTCTGGGATTAATCCATATGATCTAATATCCTTAGGTGTTAAATATTTTAATAAATTTAAATGATCTAAGGTTTTAGTCTCTGATTTTGTCTTATATCCAATAGCTTTCAGATTTAATCTTTTATTGATGATTTTCTCTATTCCATCAAAAGCACCGCCGGCTATAAATAATATTTTGGAAGTATCCACTTTAATGAATTTTTGATCAGGATGCTTTCTTCCTCCCTTGGGTGGAACATTAACGATTGTCCCCTCTAATAATTTTAAGAGAGCTTGTTGAACTCCTTCTCCCGAGACATCTCTTGTTATAGATGGATTGTCACTTTTTCTTGCAATTTTATCCATCTCATCAATAAAAACAATTCCCTGCTCTGCTTTTTCAACATTATAATCTGCAGCTTGAAGTAGTCGAGTTAAAATTGTCTCAACATCTTCACCAACATAACCAGCTTCAGTTAATACCGTTGCATCAACTATTGCAAGCGGGACTTTTAAAAATTTTGATATTGTTTGAGCTAATAGGGTCTTTCCAGTGCCTGTCTCTCCTACTAATAAAATGTTACTTTTCTGGATCTCAATATCATTATTAACATGATGTTGACAAATCCTCTTGTAATGGTTATATACTGCTACTGAAAGTATTTTTTTTGCTTCATTTTGACCAATAACATAGTCGTCTAAAAAAGTCTTTATATCCCTAGGGGGATAAAGCTCAAAATCTATTCTTTTTCTTTTATTTTCTTCCTTCTTGTTCTCGTCTTCAATTATTCCATAAGCCTGTAATATACATTTATCACATATATGAGCTTCTATTCCAGCAATTAATAATTGTGATTGAGATTTAGTGCGAGCGCAGAATGAACAGATAAGTTCCTCTTTAGACATATAACAGTTTTATTTTTTTTCTGATGAAAGCACTTCATCAACCATACCATAGGATTTAGCTTCATTTGCTTTCATCCAATAATCGCGATCTCCATCCTTACTCACCTTTTTGAAATCTTGTCCTGAATGTTTTGCAATAATCTGGTAAAGCTCCTCTTTCAATTTCAAAATTTCTCTAGCGGTAATTTCAATATCTGAAGCTTGTCCATGAACACCTCCAAGGGGTTGATGAATCATTACTCTGGAATGAGTGAGAACTGAACGTTTCCCTTTTTCTCCTGCGCAAAGTAAGATAGCACTCATAGATGCAGCTATTCCAGTACATATTGTAGCTACGTTAGGAGAAATAAATTGCATTGTATCGTATATTCCGAGACCAGCATATACTGATCCGCCAGGTGAATTAATGTACATGTTTATGTCACTAGTTGAATCTGTGCTCTGCAAAAAAAGTAATTGAGCTTGAATAATATTTGCTACATTATCATTTATTGCAGTTCCTAAAAACATAATTCGATCCATCATAAGTCTAGAAAAAACATCCATTTGAGCAACATTTAATTGTCTTTCTTCTATAATGTATGGGGTCATACTACTTACAATTTTATCATAATACATTGAATTGACACCATGATGCTTAGTAGCGTAATTTTTAAATTCTTTAGCTAAATCCATTTCTGTATTTTTAAAACTTATTATTAAAATTAATCAAAAAACCTTAGGCTTTTGCATAGGCCTTCTTTAAGAACTCATCAAAAGTAACTTTTTTAGATCTTAAAGGAGCTTTTTCTTTGAAAAAATCTAATGTTTTTTTAGTCATCAATTGATTTGATATTCTGGATATTTCATCTTGGTTTGACATCAAACGTTGAACAATATTATCAAGTTCCATTCCCTGTGGACTGACTTGACCATATTGCTTAGATTGTAATGCAATCATTTCTTTGATATAATTTTTTATCTCGTCATTAGATATTGAAAAATTTTGATCTTTAATTATCTTTTCCTGAATTAATCTATAACGAATTCCCTTCTCAGACTTCTTATACTCTTCATCAATTTGATTTAACTCAATTTTTTCTTTATTGGTTGTCCTCATCCATTTTTTTAAAAATTTTTGGGGTAACTCAAATTTAATCTCCTTGATCAAAAACTCTGTTACATCATTAAAAAGTTTCTGTTCTGATTGTTTTTCTAAATCTTTTTCAATTTCCTTACTCATTTTTTGTTTCATCTCAGAAATTGATTTGATTTTATCTTTACCAAAAATTTTATCAAAGAATTCTTGATTCATTTCAGCTAAATCCCTCTGATTAATTTCCTTTATTTCTAATTCAACTTCGCCGGAGAGAGTTTTAATTTTTTCAGTTGGAAATTGAAAAATATTTTCTGCCTTTGTATTGTCTTTGAAAAAATTTTCAATGTTGACAGAAGTCTTTTCTCCTAATTTTAAAACAGATATCTTTCGACAAGCATCTTTGGACTTAATATCTGAAAGTTTAATTATTCCACTTGAGTCTATCCCCAACTGATCTGATTTAAAGGATACACTAATTTCAAAATCTTCCTTAATTGCACTTTGAGAAATAAGTTTCCCATATTGTTTTCTATAATTTAAAATTTGATCGTCTATAATTTTTTTATCGGCAGAAATTTTATAAAAATCTATCTTTTTTTTGGTTTTAAAATCAACTTTAAAATCAGGGGCTAATCCTAATTCAAACTCAAAAGATAATTTATCATCGGACCAATCAATTTTTCCCTTTTCATTCAAAATTGGTCCTCCTAAAATTTCTAAACCTTCTTTTTTTATGAATGAATTCAATTCCTCCTGGATTAATTTATTTACTTCATCTGCTATTGTAGGGATTTCATACTTTTTCTTGATTATTGATTTTGGAACAAATCCTTTTCTAAAACCAGGAATATTAATTGATTTTTGATAGTTTTTTAATACATCTTCAACTTTTTGCTCATAGTCTTTTTTCTCAATATGAATAATTATAAACGCAGTTGAGGGTTCTTTTGATTTTTTTAGTGAGGCTTTCATATGCTAAAACAAAGGCGCAAATTAATGCTTTTTATATAAGAGAACAAAATGGATTTGAAATTAAAAAATGAAAAAGATTTTGCAACTATTATAAATAAAGTTCTAAATTTGCACCCCAAGAATTAATAACCAAAGAGTCGAGAACTCTTACAAATTAATGTGATATGCCTGTTAAAATAAGACTACAAAGACACGGTAAAAAAGGTAAGCCTTTTTATTGGCTTGTTGCTGCTGACTCAAGAGCAAAAAGAGATGGAAAATATCTTGAGAAGCTAGGTACTTATGATCCAAACACTAATCCTGCGGATGTTAAAATTGATCTCAATAAATCAATCGTATGGCTTGAAAAGGGAGCTCAACCTACTAATACAGCTCGTGCACTCCTCTCATACAGAGGTGTTCTTCTTAAACATCATTTAAATAAAGGAATTAAAAAAGGTGCTTTAACCGAGGAACAAGCTGAAAAGAGATTTCTTAAGTGGTTAGATGAAAAAGAAAAAAAGATTGAAAATAAAGTTAACAAGATTAAAAAGAGTTTATCTGATAAAAAAGATCAAGCCTTAGAAGCTGAAAAAATTACCAGAGAAAAAAGAGCAGAAGCTGTCAGAATTGCTAAAGAAAAGGAATTGAAAGAAATAGAAGCTAAAGAAGAAGCTGCTGAAGAAAAACCTGCTGAAGAACAAACTCAAGCTAAAGAAGAAGCTGCTGAAGAAAAACCTGC
>MDTD01081804.1_pt1 | contig 13912 bp, 10 predicted proteins | sample 811221 | NCBI WGS metagenome assembly MDTD01 (sample SAMN05326646, study PRJNA326480) | marine metagenome | isolation source: seawater | place: Pacific Ocean: South West | collected 2011
AAATAAATAAATTCAATAAATTAATAAATAAATTAGAAAAACAAAAAGTAGATTTACAATATAAAGAAGATAAAATATTTTCTAAAGAAGAAGAATTAAAAAGAAATATTGTAGATATTTTTGCAGAAATAACTAGAAATGGATATTATATGGATATCAAATGGTTTTATGAATTAACTAATTATGGATTAAAATATTTATATAGAAATTTAGAAGATATATGGAATTATAGAGCTCAATTAACATTAGATGTTAAAAAGAAAATATCACCTCCAAATGGTATATTATATAATGTATCTGTAAATGATGTATTTAAACTAAATAGTAGATATGATTTAAGAAATGTAATAATAAACGAACTAAATAAAATATATAGTAATTGTAATGATAATGGTTTTAAATCATTAGGGTATATGTACTTTATTATAGGATTATCACAGGTAAATAAGAATTGTTTTGATGCACATACAAGTTGGATAACATATAGTATATAAATGCGGTTAAATTATTAAATTTTTAAATTATTATTATTTATAAATAATATGCCTCCGACTAAGAAACCATCCACCAAACAATCGAAAAAGAAAACCAAAACGACTAAAGCTCCAGCTCCAGCTCCAGCTCCAGCTCCTGCTCCTGCTCCTGTAGAAGTTGAAGAAGTTTCGTCACCTAAAAGTAAAACTGATGATATTTTTAATTATACTGAAGAATTTGAAAGTCTCTCTACTGCATTAAAAGATGCTATGACTTTAATTAAAGGATTAACGAGTCACGTATCCAAATTAGAAAAGCAAATTGCAAAAGACAAAAAGGTTGTTGATAAAGAATTAAAAAAAAAAAATAAAAATGCTAAAAAAACCGATAGAGTATTGAATGGATTTTCTAAGCCTGGTCCTGTATCTGATGAATTAAAGAAATTTTTTGATTTAGGTAAGGATGAATTGATTGCTAGAACTGAAATTACTAAAAAAATTACCAGTTATTGTGTTGAACACAATTTACAAAATGAAAAAGATAAGAGAATTATTAAACCTAACAAAGATTTAAAAAAATTATTAAGATTAAATGATAAAGATGAATTAACTTATTTTAATCTTCAAAAATATATGAAGATCCATTTCCCAAATAAAGATGGAGTATTTGTTCACTTATAAATAATTTTTAATTTTTTTTAAAAATAAAATAATTATTTGTTTTACTTAGATTATATAATTCTTTGTCTTTTAATATATTTAAACTATTTTTATAATATGTATTTAATTCTTTATCTTCTATATTAGATAAATTTTTTAATATAGATTCAAATGAATTAATTGGTTTATTTATAAATTTACTATAATTAATAGGATTTTTAGTCGGCATATCTAATTCAAATCCATATTCTTTCATAATATCTATAAAGAATTCAAAATGTACTAAATATTCAGTAAATACTTTACCAATAGAATCCATAAATACATTAATACTATTTCCAAACATATTTTTAATATTTTCTTTATTGTATTTAAAATTAGAAATTTTAACTTTTTCTAATTTATAAATAGTCTCATTATTTTTAGTATACTCTATTTTATTCTTATCTCCAAATAATTCTAATATTCTATTACCATCATAACAAGTTCCTATAAAATACCCTCCTTTTTTACAAGCACTAGTTATATTTTCTAAATAAGTTCGAAGTGTTTTTTCACTTTCAAAATAATAATGTAATGAAAATTGACAACTAATTATATCAAAACCATTTGTAGCTACAGAACTATATCTACTTCTTATATTTTCATATTTTTTAGGAATTGATCTCTTTTTATTATATAATATATTTAACATATTTTTTGAATGTTCCATTTCTTTATCAGTACCAATATATCCTAACTCATTTTCAATACTTTTAGATGTATCATATCTTATAAATACTCCTTTTGTAATCTTTTTTTTACCTTTATAAAATCTTTCACAAGCACTATCAACAGGAGCTATATCTAATCCAAATAAGTAATTACAATTTAATCTCAAATATCTATTAATATCACCACCTCTACCAATAGATGTATCCATTATATCAATTTTATTTTCAAAACTAGTACCAATTAATCCAATTAATTTAGATTTTATTAAATTATGAAAATCTCTTAATGGACTTGATTGTGTATTACTTTTATTTATATAGTAATCATCTATCTTTTTATGAATATTAATTTTACCTTGTATCATATCAGGTAATATTGGATTTTGAATACTATCCCATACATCAACTGCAATATGATATGCTTGTGGAATACCACCTTTATCTGATCTTACACGAAGTGGTTCCCATATCATACCATTTTTAGCATCTTTATTATATCTCATTTCTATTATATCATTATCATTAATTTCTCGATTATCTTTTAAACATATCATTTTACCTTCTATTAATTCTATATTTGTTTTACTAATATTTTGTTCTACATCTTCAATAGAAAATTCAATTATTTCATCATTTTTATTATAAGATTCCTTATCTAATAAAACTTGCATACAATAATTTATTGTAGTATCTTGTTTAGCATAATATTTAACAGATAAATTTAATTGTTTATGTTTTGAAATAACTTCCATACCATCAGTTTCTTTTAAAAATGGAATAATTTTATCCCTTTTTTGTGATTTAACCATTTCTTTTACAATACTTACATGAAAATCAATTGTATTTTCTTCAGGTGGTTTCCATTTGAAATTTAAATTCCAAGTACCAGATATTTTATCTACAACTTTTCCATCTAAATCTGCTTTAACCGGTAAATTAGCAGGTAAATATATTAAACCATCTATACTATATGGATATGAATGCTGTTTATTCCATATTTTAGAAGATTGTAGAAATATATCTTTTAGTAATTTATTTTTAATACTATCTTTAATTTTTTCTCCATTATTTATAAATCCTTTCTCATATGATTTAAAATCTATTACTATTTTATTATCTTCATTTATATAATCTGAACGAATTTCAACTGTTGATAAATAATTTTTAAAAGTTTCTAATATCTCAAATCTACTTAATTTACTATTTGATATAAATGGATGGGAATAAGCTTTTTGAGATATATCTGATTCACAATAATAAACATCAAATATCATAAATAAACGAATGGAATTATTCATCTTATCTTTTTTAATATATTCACCATCTACTAACCATTCACCCTTAATTTTAGGTATATATAAACCTGTATCAATTATATCATTTTTTTTATTATACAAATATAAATTTTTTTCTTTATTTACATATAATAAATATCTATCTCCATCCGCTTTTTCAGTAACTAAATAATTTTCTAAAATATTAATAGGATTTTCTTTATATAAATTTTCTAATTTTAAAGTACTGGGTTGTGGTCCAACAAATGTTTTGTACGCACGTTTATCTTGTTTAGTTAATTTATAATATTCGTTTAATATTTTATTTTGGAGTGTTTTTGATACTATTATTTTTTCATCAATATGAAAACTAGATATATCATAAAATAAATCATTTAATTCCTCCATTATATTACTTATAATTTTATCATCTTGATCTATTAATATTTCTAATGATAAATCAGCCATTCCCTCATCACCTATATCTATAATTTTATATTTAACAATATATGCACCATTTTTATAAACTAAATAAGGTAATACTTTTTTAATAGAACCTAATTTATATTTGTCTGCAATTGATTTACTAATAACTAATTCTTTATTAGTATCAATATATTTAACTAAATGTGCTAATCTAAAATAATCTTCACCCTTTTTAGATGGATTTTTTTTCATCGTATATTTTACTCCTCGAAATATACTATCTAAATTTGGGAACCATTGTTCTTTTATATATTCTTTCCCTTCTAATTCCTTTGGTATTGATAATTCATCTAAATTTATATCATCAATTATAATATCAATAGAATCATCTGTTGCACCACCTTTATATAATCCTTCAAGAAAATCAATATCATCTACTGGTATAATTAAAGATATATCATCTAATGTTTCTATTTTTACATAGATTCCTGTACCATAATCACCATCATAATTACTAAATACTTCTTTAATAATAACATCATTATCTCCAATATCTTCCCTTATTTTTTCATCTGTATTTTTATCCCAATATGTATCTAATATTTGGACTCTCTTATTGATATATTCTTTATAATTTGGTGTAGTTGATGTAGTTTCTTTATCAAAAGTATAATCTTTATCTGATGATAAATTAATTTTATTATGAAATGGATTATAAATATTTGGATTATCACTAAAATAATCTTTATTTTTTATAAAATTTTCTATAGCATATAATCCTGTATTTAATTTAATAGTAGATCCAACATATTCAATTTCTAATTCATATGTTTCCTTTCTATTTAAAATATTAGCATTTTTAAATGAATCATGATAATCATATGTATTAAATTTAGTATTAAAATTAGATGATTTAACAACAGTCAAATCTATTCTCCATAGTTTATTATTTGTTAAATAACTAAATCTCTTTTTATATCTAAAAATTTTTTTATTAGTATTAAATGTATCTATTATTTCATCAATATTGTCTGTTATTACTTCCTCTTTTTTTAAATTTATTTTATAGTTATAATCTCTACTAATATATGTATTTTTAATATCATCTATTTCATGTTTTTTTTTATCTATTATCAATAAGTTCATATCAGAAGAAATAATATTCGTTAAACAATATTTTTTAATATCTTCTAATCCAGAAATAGTTAGTCTTTTATCACTTTGTTCTGATTTAAATTTATCTTTTCTTAAATATTTAATATCCAATGTATTTATATCTTCATAAAAATTATAATTTTCATTAAAATAATCTAAAAATTTATGAAAATCTTCTTTTGTAATTGTAGATATAATTTTTTCATTTACCCTTTTTTTACCATATAATAATTCAAATTCTATATTTTTATTTTTTATAGATACTTCCAACATATTATATATGTCTTCATCTCTTTTATCATTTATGAAAATCATACTTTAATTATATTATATAATATATTTTCAAATTTATATTTATATATATTTATAATTTATATCATCATACAATTTTTGTTTAATTTTTTTCTTTCCATTTTTATCTACTAATAAAACATTATTTTCCTCTGCTATTTTTGTTAATTCGGTCATTTTATATTTACTAATTGGTTGCAAATGACTTTTATAAGCATTTTTATTTTTTAAATTATTATTAATGAATGCTTGTTTAGTAAAAGCATGCATTGATAAAATATCTATTTTATCTAAATCAAAATTAGTATCAGATAATATCCATCCAGTATTATCATATATTACATAAACATTTTTTTCATTTTTATCTATATAATTATAATATTCATTACCTAATTTATGATATATAAATACATTTATATTATAGTAATCACTCAAATAAATTAATGTAGATAACATATTAATATCCTGTAATCCACTTTGAATTACATTAGTATTAAACTGTTTTGAATAATTATATTTATCATAATATTTATTTTTATCTTCATCTAATTTATTAGCAATATCTAGTTTAATTTTATTTAAAAATAAATCTTTTGTATCTGTTAATAAATAATCAGGTTCTTTTAAAGATATAATTAATTCATCAATTGATGAATAATATTTATCTATTTCACAATATGTATTTACCTTTTTTTTAACATTATATGTTTGAATATAATTACTATCTAATATTTTTGATACATAGTTTTCTGAGGATTTTTTAATACTTAATAACTCCATATTTTAAAATAATTAGAATATAATCTTTATATAATCTTAAATATCAAATTAATTATTTGAAAATAATATTATATCTGTATCATATTCATCAAATACCAGTTTATCTATATCTTTATATGTATCTTTTTCTATATTATCCTTAATTTTATAATCATCTATACTTATTTTATTATCTAAATTAAAATCTTCTGAATTAATTAAATTAGTATAATTAATCTTATTAATTATAATATTATACATATTTTCTATATGTAAGTCTTCAACAGAATATAAATTAATAAATATACCATTATTATTTTTAGTATATTTTAAATTATTTGATATAACATAATCTAACAATATATTACTATTAATACTTAAATTATTAATCTTATTATAAATATATAATTTTTTATTAGAAATATTTAGATCTTCTATATTATCTTCTATAGTACCCTCTATATTATCTTCTATATTATCTTCTATATTATCTTCTATAGTACCTTCTATATTATCTTCTATAGTACCTTCTATATTATCTTCTATATTATATTCTATATTATTCATATTTAATAATAATATAGAATAATTAAAAAAAATTTAAACATTAATAAAAGTATAATAAAAGTAATAATTTATATCATTGAACCAATTAATTGTATTTTATCAGAATTATATTTAATTCTAACAGCATTAACTTTTATATTTATATTATCATTTTTATTATATTTATCTATATCATCTATATCTGTTTCTGGTATTATTATAATTAAAGGACTATTTATAAAATTGTCTATATTACTATCTAAATTAATTGAACTATTATCTAATGTATTCAGTAATTCAGATAATTTTATATATGCAATTATACCTAATTTATTAATGTTATCAACATAACAATTTATAATATCATCTTCTTTTGGAGATAAAATTATAGCAGTATAATTAACTAAATATTGAATAAATGATTTATTATTTAAATTAATAATATGACCAATTGATTTATTTATAATATCTATTGAATTTTTAATAATATAACCTTCATCTACACAATAACCTTCATTGAATTCTTTTAATTTTGAATGAATTATTTCATTTATATTTTTGTTTAATTCATCTGGTTTTATATTTATCTTTTTACTTAATTTTTGAAGATTAATGTATGATAAACTCATTTATATTTATTAATAAATATATTTTTATATAAATTCAAATTATCTAATTTAAATTATAAATTATTAATAATAATATCTGCTAATAATATATTATCTATATTTATATAATATTTTTTATCTTCTGTAATAGATTTATATCTAAATAATAATTCTATATATATACATAAATTTTTTCTATTTAATTTACTATATTCTTCCTCATTTGTAGTAATATTTTGAATATAATCTTTAATATCCTGTAATTTAAAATCATTTGAATTACATATTCGACAACCTAATTTATCCCTTCCTCTACTCTTATTTTTATTTTTAATTTTAATATCTATCTCTTTATTTTTATTATAAAATCCATAACCATATGAATCATAATCAAAAATATCATTCAAATAATCTATATATATATCTACATTTATTGTATTTTCAATAGAAGTAATATCACTTAATAATGCTTCACTAACTGTAGTATTACCACTAATCAAATAATATTTAATTGTATTATTATCATTCAGATAAAATCCAATTGGATTATTTAAATATTTATCATTATCTAATGTATAATTTCCCTTTTTATAAATAAAATTTGGTATAAAATAACTTTTAATATCATATATATCTGAAAAATCTATATTTTTTATTATAAAATATAATAAATGAATTTTATATAAAATAGGTAATCTATCTAAAACATATTGATATTTAATATCATCAGATAACCAAGAAATATTATTAAATATATCTAATGATTTTAAACCTTTTTCTATTTTACTTTTTATTTTTTTAATACTATATTCAATTTTAATATCTTTTTTATCTTTTTTTAATGTTTTTTTCTCTACTTTTTGTGTTTTATCTTTTGTTTTAAAAGTTATATATTCATTAATATCTTGTTTTGATTTATCTCTATAATAAAATGATATATCTTCTTCTAAATTATTTGGTTGGAATATATAATTTTTATTTTTATAAATTAAATAACCATTAGTATTATTTTCATTTTGTAACATAATTTTCTCATTTATTATTTTATCTAAACACAAATATAATACATGTTTATCAATATTTATATATGATTTAATAATATTTATTAATGTATCTACATCATAAACTAATTGTTTTTTATATAATGCTGCTATATATTTATAAACTATTTTGAAAATATTATCTATATGTTTTTTATTTAATGTATCTATATCTATTTTTTTATCTATTTTTTTATCTATTTTTTTATTTTTATTACATTTATAATTACAATATTCAGAACACAATAAATTAAAATATTTCTTCTTATATGGATTATAATTTTCTATTATTTGATATTTATTATATCCATCTTTTTTATTAGTAATTTGTGATGTTTCAATAGTTTCATCTATTAATTTAGTTTCATCAATTTCATTTAAATTTTTAAATATAGAACAATCTATTGCATTTTTTTGTAATACATTTTCTATAGATAAAATATCTCTTGATTTTATTTCTGCCCTTCTATACATATACATATCACTACTTTCTATATTAGATGAATAATAAGAACAATACATATAAATAGTAACATTTTTCTGTTTTTCATCCAAATCTTGATGAGAACAATATCTTATTCCTCTACCTATTATTTGTTCTATTCTATTTAAATGATACCAAGGATCTAATATATGTATTTCTCTAATCCTTTTCATATCAATACCTTCTTTAGTAACTTCTGATCCAATTACTATTTTAATATTTTCACCATTTTTATTATTTGAATTATTTAATTTTTTTAACTCTTCTATATTATTTTTAGATATAGAATCTTCACCAGATAATACTATATATTTAGCTTGTTTGAATGGTATTTTTAATTTTTTACACTCATTTTCTGTATAACCATTATATGATATTTTATCAATTTTTCTACCTGTTTTATCTAATATATCTTTATTATTATATTTACCATAACCATTTTCTTCTAAAGCTAACATTAATGGTATAATACTACTTGAAATATATCTACTATATATAAATATTATACCTTTTGTATTTTTAATCGTTTCTAATAATAAATGAAATTTAGAAGAATAATTTTTTAATTTATCTAATTTTAAAAAATGTTCTATTTTTTTATCTTTTACTATATTTTTTTTATAACTATAAATACCATTTTTTTCATCAAAACATCTTTTTAATCCATTTATTCCAAAAGCATCTTTTAAATTATTTGTTAATAATGGATATGTAAATATAGATATTTGGTGTAATTGATTATCATATATTTTTTTATTATTTGGATTATTTTTAATAAAGTTATCATAAATATCTTTTTGATATTCACTAAATTTACAACCATATAATTTATCTTTAAGATATTCAATCTTATCATTACTAGATATTTTAACATTAAAAGGATTTTTAGATGGAAATTTCTTAATTATATTATTTTTTGTTATTTGATTAATAGAAGGATATAATCTATAAGGAAATGTTTTTGGATTATTACCTCGAATATAAGATACATAACCCCTACATTTATTATTTAATATTTCTTTACCTTTCTTTGTTAATATATTATCTTTAAAAATATCACTATCTGTTAATTCTGGTCTATTATCATTTAATAATAATAAATTTAATAACCATACAATTTCAGCAGATGAATTATACATAGGAGTAGCTGATAATATTAATAATCTCATATTATTACTATATTTTACTATTTTATGTAATGTATTTAATATAATTCTTGATAATTTTTCTTTTTCAGTTCTAATATTATGAATTTCATCTATTATTAATAATTTATTATTAAAATATTCACGAATAGCTTTTTGTTCATATAATTCAATATTATCTTTCATGTCAGGTGAAATATAATTTTTAATATAATCATTTATCTTATTTGTAAATTCACCATAACCATAAAATTCATAATTATTACTCAATATTTTATTTTTTATCCTAGATACAGATTTACTTTTATTTTTAATATCATTATTAAATAAATCTATATATTTATTACTTGTACATTGGTTAGAGTCTTTATCAGTATTTAAAATAGTATTTTTCCAATTATTAATAATATTTGGTCCTGCCAATATTATAATTTTATCATTTGTATCTGTAAAATTTTCTGCAATAGATATACCACTACAAGTTTTACCAACTCCTGTACCATGATATATTAATAAACTCTTATAGGGAGATTCTCTAGAATAAAAATTTTTTAAAAATATTTGGTATGGAGCTAATTCAAAAAAATTTTGATTTGTTTCTAAATTATTGCATGAAGTTGTATCTAGATTATCAATTACTAAAGAATTAAATTCTAATTTATTATTTATTTTATTAATAAAATTTAAATTATTATAATCAGGATAATTATTATAATCTAATTTTTCATCTATTGTTTTTTCATCTATTACTTTTTTAATAATTTTTAATATCTCAAATATTAATAAATCACTATTTTTATAATTAATTGTATATTTTTCAAAAACATCTTGTAAATATCTATCATCTTCTAAATTTTTTAAATTTTTATAATACTTATAAATTACATACAATTCATTATAGTCTTTAGTTTCTAAATTATTTCTAATATCTAAAAATAATTTATTTTGTTTTTTAAGTTTTTTTTCTAATGTATCCATATTATTAAATATTTTTATTTTATTTCAAAATTAGTATTATCTATAAAATCAAAAGTATTTTCAATTATATCAATTTTACTTAAATTATAATCTCGTATCTTTTTAATAGCTTCTTCTTTACTAAAAAATTTAACATCTTTAATTTCATTAATTTGCTCTTTATTTTTTTTATTTAAAAATATATTTGAATCATTTAAACATATACCAAAATAATAAATATTTGTATAAACAATATTATTTTCACCAACAAATTTTTCTGTTAATGGGATCATATTTTGGATTAATATATAATCTTCTGGTTTTATATTTGTTTCTTCTTCTAATTCTCTACACGCAGTATCTTTATTTGATTCATTTTTATTTTTTTTTCCTTTTGGTAATTCCCATTCAGAATTATTATAATTACTTGAATCTAAATTTAAATTATTTTTAATTTTATTAAATTTATTATTTGATAATATATATTCTTTTTTATTTTCATAATTTATATCACTATCTGGTATATTCCATAAATTTTTCCATAATACTTTAAAATCTTTATTTTTTATATTTTCTAATTCTATTTTAGACATTCTTGATAATAATTTATCTAAATATATTTCATTATTTAATTTATATTTTCCTCTTATAAAATCTATATAACATAATGAATCTTTCCTATTAATCATTAATATCTTATTTACATCTTTTTCATTTTTTATTAAAATTACACCATAACTTATATTACTCATTTAAAATATACAATTAATTTTTTTATATATTTTTTTTTTATATTTCTTCTATATAATAAATATGAATCCAAAAATATGGGGACCGAAAGCTTGGTTTTTTATACACGCAATAGCATTAAATTATCCTAAAAATCCATCTTTTCAACAAAAAAGGGAATATTCTAATTTTTTTAAATCACTCAAATATGTATTACCGTGTGATGCTTGTGCCAGACACTATGGAATTAATATAGAGAAATATCCAATTGATAATTATTTAGATACAACTGAAAGTTTATTTAATTGGACTGTTGATTTACATAATATGGTTAATTATGAAACCGGAAAACCACAAATTTCATATTTAGATGCATACAACTTACATATGAAAGAATATGATAACAATAATGATAATGATAATAATAAAGATAATGATAAAGATAATGATAATGATAATAATAATGATGATAATAATAATGGTATAGATGATAATATAGATAATATAAATGATGCTATATTTTATAGATGTGTAATTGTAATATTATTAATAATAATAGTATTATTATATATGAGTAAAAGTGATATCTTTTAATAAAATTATTTTTTTTTTATTTTTATCTCTTAATTTAATAATATGATAAAAGAACTTATTATTAAAAAAATATTAACTGATAAAGAAGTATCTGATTTAGAAGGAACTTGGATTGATAATTCATTTATAAAACATCCTGTAATAAATAGTGATACTGATGTATATTATTTAGACGAAAATAATGAAAAAAAATTACTACTAAAATTTAGAAAAAATGTAATATCAGATGAATTAATAGATTTAGCTTGGGATTCTTATAAAGATTTAGCAAAACCAAGTAGAGGAAGAGGTGCTGCTGCTGGACCTATAAATTTAGAAAGTGTATATTGGAAACAAAGAGAATTAGTTGATACTATAAAATGGTGGACTAAATATATAAATAAAAAAGGAGAAAAAAGTAAAATGAAAGTAAATAATCAAGTTTTATCAAGCCCAATTGGATATTATGAATCTATTAATAGTTTTACAAAATTACCTTGTAGATTAACACATTTTACAAAAGTATTTTTTGAACAATACAAAAATGGTATACCATTTTTACAAAGAATTGATGAATTATTCAAAGAATTAACACCAGATAGATATAAAAAACAATTAGATAGAGCAAATAAACAACCAAATTTAAAAATAGATAATACATCTTTTTCAACAGTAACTATAAATAGAAATTTTAGAACCGCTCTACATAAAGATGGAAATGATTTTAAAGAAGGTTTTGGTAATTTAACAGTAATTGAAAAAGGAAAATATCATGGAGGTTATACAGTATTTCCTCAATTTGGAGTAGCGATTGATTTAAGAAATAATGATTTTGCTGCTATGGATGTACACCAATGGCACGCAAATACAGAAATATATGAAACAGAAGAAGATATAGACTATAATAAAAAAATAAAAAGTGAATTTAAAGATAATCCAAAAATAGGAACAGAAGGAATTTATACTAAATATACGCGATTAACATTTGTATGTTATTTAAGAGAAAAAATATTATTTTGTAATAAAGAAAATGAAAACATAATTTAAAGATAATTTAATAATATTTATACAAAAAATGGAATTAAATATTACAAATGATATTTTACTATATCAAGCATTAACAGAATTTTATAATACAGATAAAAATATAGAAAAATTAAATGAAATATTATATTCAAATAAAATTTCATTAAGAATAATAGATTGGTTTGTTACAAATTATTCAAAAAAGTTTAATATACACTATCCTTTATATATTACACCAACTGGTAAAATAACTATAAATAATAGTAATCCAAATGAACTTCATAGACAAATAAATATTTATCAATCTTATAAATCACAACTTAAATCTTATAGTAAAAAAAATTTTGATCCTTTTTGCAGAAGAAATAGAATTAACTTCCAATGTAAACAATATGAGATATCTACTACCATAGGACAATTAAATTTTTTTAAATGGGCTATAGATAATTTAGTAATTGAATATATAAAAAATAATTATGAAAAAATAGAAGAAGATATGAATACTTCTATTAAGAAACCAAAAAATACAAATTCACAAAGTAAAGCAAGAAAAAAAAGACAAGAATTATCTAAATCTGCTTCAAGAGGATTAAATAAAAATAATGTTACAGTTAAAATTACATTTGATTAACTTATATAAAGTATAATTTTAAATTTATGTTTTATCGCATTTACTGTAGACTATTTTTGTCTCTAAATCACTTATTATTGTTGTAAAAATTCGATGCGTTATTTACCTTCTAAAATGGGATTGGTCATACTGTGGCGAGGACTCCCCTTCTGGGTGGTCGATGTAGTGGAACAGGTCATGGACCTCCGGCTGGACGTCCAGCTGCCGCAGGGCGTCCGGCCGGAGGGGCCTGGTTCGACTTCTTCAACGCCTTCTGTGCGGCATCGGTCTCGCCCGCCTTGGTCGACAGCTCTGTCTTCATCTCCTTGTTCACTTCTAGTTGACCACCTACTTTAAATCCTGATTTTCTTATTTTGTTATATAAAGGTCCTAAAACTAATTTTACACTAAAATAATAAATTACACCAAATAATAAACCACTA
>MDTD01124988.1_pt1 | contig 13911 bp, 8 predicted proteins | sample 811221 | NCBI WGS metagenome assembly MDTD01 (sample SAMN05326646, study PRJNA326480) | marine metagenome | isolation source: seawater | place: Pacific Ocean: South West | collected 2011
CCAACTGCAGCAGGAATCGACCCGCTTTAGCCTTTTTTAATGCGCTTGCAAGCTGAGTTTCAAATTAGCGCTTTGCATTTTAATATAGAATAAACAGTGTTTTTTGACAAGGTTTTTCATTTTTCGGATTTCTATTTACCTCATTAGCCTTTATAAAATGGCTTTTAAAATTTTAATAAGTTCGTCACAATAATGGTCCCGCTCATTCATTATTTATACTTGAGCGATACCGCTGGCGTAATACATAGGCAAAAGGATGGTTGTTTCTCATGAAATTAGAGAACGTTAGAGTTTTAGACTTATCTTTGTTTCTTCCCGGACCTCTTCTAACTCAAATGATGGCTGATCATGGAGCCGAAGTTATCAAGCTAGAATCCATCGGCGCTGGAGAGCCCAATAGAGAAATCGGACCTAAAAGAGGTGAAGTAAGTGTTTACTTCGCGAATACTCACAGAAATAAAAAAAGTATACAGTTGAATTTGAAAACTGAAGGAGGCAAAGAGGCTATTCTGAAACTAGCTAAGACGTGTGATGTCTTTGTAGAGGCTTTTCGTCCAGGCGTTGCTCGCAGGCTAGGAGTCAGCTATGAGGATTTGAAGGAGGTCAATCCTGGAATTGTTTATCTGTCCTTATCAGCTTGGGGTCAAGATGGCCCTTACGTAAATAGACCAGCCCATGATCTAGCAACGGAAGCTATTGCCGGAGTATTAAGTATTAACCTCGGAAGGGACGGCAAGCCAGCAATTCCTGGGATAGCAAATGCAGACATGCTCTCCTCAATGATGGGTTTGAGTGGAGTCTTGATGGCCTTACTCAGACGGACAAAAACTGGAGCCGGGGATTATATTGACATAGCAATGGCAGATAGCTTACTGGCAGCAATGCCGAATAATATGGGAACCGCTTTCGCGAAGAAAGAACCTCCTCTTGTGTCTGAAGAGCGAGCCTTAGGAGGTTACGCGATGTATCAAATTTACGAAACGAAGGATGAAAAATATGTTGTTTTGGGTGCTTCGGAAATGCATTTTGCAGAGGCGGTTTTAGAAAAGCTGGGAAGACCGGATTTGATAGAGTTTTGCGAGCCGCCCCCAGGACCTACACAAGAGCCCGTAAAAAAATTTCTGAAGGAAAAGTTTAAATCCGAAAATCAGGCCTATTGGGTCGACTACTTTGAAGGTATTAATGCTGCGTTTGCCCCGGTTAATGATCTAAGGCAAGCCCTTAATGATCAGCAAATTCGGCATAGAGAAATGGTATTGGAAAATGATCGTGGAGAAGAGCATCTGGGTATACCTATTAAATTTCGGAATGAGCCTGGGGTTGTAAATTTTGTGTCTCCTTCACTCGGTCAACACACGACTTCTATTCTGTCAGAGTTAGGCTATAGTCAGGAAGAAGTTAAAAAAATGCACGCGGACGGGGTTTTTTAAAACCAAAAGAAATACCTATATAATCGAAAAGACGATTCTAGAGTTGCAGTTAGCTTTTGCTTGGGATACAACGAGCGTTGTTAGATTTAGCGTAGTATAATTCATATAACGTATTTTACTTTTGAGGATGGGAAGATGGCAGAATTTGATAAAGTTATAAAAGGGGGTATGGTTATCGATGGTAGTCGCGGACCACGCTACCTTTCTGATGTGGCAATTAAAGATGGTAAGATAGCCGAGATAGGGCATATCGATGAAAATCGAGCTGCTGAGGTTCTTGATGCTGACGGAATGATAGTCGCCCCGGGCTTCGTCGATCTACACACTCATTATGATGCTCAGCTTTTTTGGGATCCTTATTGTTCTATATCTTCCTGGCATGGAATCACCACGGTTGTGATCGGGAACTGTGGGTTTGGATTTGCACCAGTAGCGCCGGAGGCACGTGAAAGAGCTATGCTCAGCATGACCCGAGTTGAAGCTATACCTTTGGCGTCAATGAAAGAGGGAATGCCATGGGATTGGGAAACATTTCCTGAATATCTAGACAGTGTTGACCGAACACCAAAAGCGATGAATATAGTGCCCTATGTTCCAATTGGACCCATTCTGATTTCGGTTATGGGATTAGAAGACGCTAAATCAGGCAGAATGCCAACTGATGAAGAGCATAAAGAAATGTGCCGAATTTTGGAAGAGTCTCTCGATGCAGGGGGGTGTGGTTGGTCTGCGCAAAGGCTTCCCCCAACAGGACCGGGAGGCGCTCAACTGGATTATGATGGAACAGCTATGCCGACAGATGTGATGAGTAACGAAACAGCGCTGGAATTTGCGAAAGTACTCAGAAATAGAAATGCCGGGCATATGCAAACTACGATGGTCACCGGAGATCCAAAGGCAGATCAAGCTCACATGGAGGATTTAGCAAAAGTCAGTGGTAGACCTATAGTATTTAATGTGGTTCAAGCTACTGACACCAAACCACACATACATAGGAAAGTTCTGGCTTGGCTGGAGCGTTGTCGAGAAGCAGGTACTAGAGTTTACGGCCAAGGCCTGACTACTGATGCTGGTTTTGCATTTACTTTTGTGGATTGGAATTTGTTCGATGAATGTCCTGCATGGCGTGAGGCCACGGTAGGTAGCCCTGAGGAACGGCTAGAGAAACTAGCTGATCCAGGAAGAAGGCCTGCGTTGAGAGAACAGATACCTGAATTTGTTTTAGGACCGTTTGAGAACATCGTGCTGACTGGGCCTGCCTCTGCAGATTCTCAAAAATGGTTGGACCATACCATTGGCCAAATTGCAGAGCAAACGGGTAAACATCCCGTCGATGCAATGCTAGACATCGTGGTGAGCGAGAATTTAGAAACGGAGTTTTTTTCCATGCCACCGAATGGGAAACTGGAGTATCTGAAGGAAATTGTTGATAACCCTTATGTTCTATTTGGCGTTTCCGACGGAGGAGCACACACTAAATTCTTAACGGCTGGTAGGTATCCGACTGAGACTTTAGTCAAAATTGTCAGGGAGAATAAAATGATAAGTCTTGAGGATGCTCATTGGAGGTTGTCGTCCTTGCCAGCGCAGCTAGCGGGTTGCCCTGAAAGAGGAGTTTTGAGAGTGGGTGCACCGGCTGATGTTATAGTCTACGACTATGAGAACTTGGAAGTTCTACCTTCAGAGGTGGTACATGATTTGCCCGGTGGAGAATGGAGAAGGGTACAGCGAGCTAAGGGTTACAAGTATGTTCTGATAAACGGTGAAGTAACGATAGTCGATGACGAACAAACAAACAAATACTCGGGTCAGCTATTGCGCCATGGTCGGGGTTCCAAGGCTATAAAGCGAGCAGTCGCTGCTTAGAAACATCAAGTTCTCGTATATTTACTAGGTGGGTGATTTATACTCAAATCAATCAACTGGTAGGGATATTTCCCTACCAGTTACCTTTATCTCAGTTGTAAGACAACCTCCGCATTGAGGGCAAAAATGAGAATGTAGCATTACTGGCTCAGTCACTCTTTCTCGAATTTCTGTGTCTGACTCCTGAAACATTTTAGCCAGCGGAGTTGTGATCTTCTTTGTAACTAAACGCCAATCTTTTTCTTTGGAACCCAATGGAGTTTTACACATGCCACAAAAATACTTCTCCTTCTCTAGAACGAGACTTTTTCCAACATAATGTTTAACTACTTCCCTCAGGGCGAATGTTTTGTCAGGGACTAGTGACTTACGCTGGGCTTCACGATTTTTCCAAGTCTCCTCAAAGTTTACACATAATTCTCCATTTTCGTAGATGATTGCCCCGTAAAGGTTATGTGCAGCTGAGACACTTATCTTATTGTCCCTTAGATCTCTCTCTATTAACTCTGGGTCTCTCAAAAAAGGATCTCCCAAACCCCCTCCGCCTGAGGAGCTAGCCCAGTAGACATCACCGGTATGAAGGGACACATTACTTACCTTTCCCGGTAGAACTTCTACTCTTCCCTCAATGGATTCCGGAGTGTGCGGTAAGGAACCTGCAGCTATGACCTCCCAAACGTTTGATTTTCTGATAATGGCAGTGCGTGATGCACCTCCGGGTAGGCCTCCTCCGAAGCCTCTAGCCGGTAGTTCGGTAGCTGCCATAAAAACAGAACCTATGAATTTCTCAGAACCATGCATTGTATAGGCTTGGTCGAGTCCTAACCCTCCTCTCATGAAGCCAGCTCCTCCCGAATTGATTCTGAAGCGGCGCCAAAGTATCAGGAAAGGATCTGCTAGTTCGTGAACTTCAACGTCTGGAAATGATACACCTAAAGTTAGCTGGTACCCGTAAAGATCTTGGCCGTCCGATGTTGATTGTGCTCCTCCGCCTATGGCTACTAAATTATCTAACGGGAAAAAAATCGTTAGGGTGCCATCCGATCTAGTTCCAAACCACGCCGCGCCGCATCCAGCACTGGGTGCTTGTCCAGCTATGCGGCTAGAGACTTCATCCGAATTACTTAATAGACAGCTTTTTGAAAATATTTCCGCCACCATTCTTCCTAGTCTTACTCCTGTTTCCATATGGGCATTTGTAACTGGGGCCGGTACTCTAGGATTTACTAAAGTGCCCGATTTTCCGACATCTATCTCTACGCATTCCCATATGCCTTCATTAAAAGGGATATCGTACGCAAGCATACATAGCAATGGTGTAATAACTCCTACACCTGCAACTGCACTAGGACCGGCGTTTATGAATGCAGTCACTTGCTCTGCACCCGAGAATTTGAAAATCAACTTTCCTCGAGAGGGGGTCATTTCGCAAGAAACATCGTACAGTTCGGGTGTTCCTCTACCGTCATATTCAACCCAGTCATAGGAATGGAAGGTTCTCTTTGGAAGTTTTTCTATTCGTTCAGATAGCGCCGATTTGGATAGCCGGATATTATGGTCTATGTATTTTAGAAGTTCTTTTTGTCCGTACTCCTCAAACATCTCTATCACGCGTTTAGAACCCGCGTGACAAGCGGCTATTAAACTTCTAACATCATTAACAAAGGAGGCTGGTACTCTGACGTTCGCAGATACGAACTCGATCCATTCCTTATCTAAAATTCCTGATGTCCCTATTCTGACCCCCGGAAAGCGTATGGCCTCCTCGAAACAATCATGAGCCTCGGGAGCTATTCCGCTAATCGAGGAACCACCAACATCTATCAAATGAGCGTTGGTGAAAGTCCATCCGATAACTTCCTTGTTCTCATGAATCGGCATGACTATTCCCACATCTCCTTGATGCAGGGCGCCTACGGTATATGGATCATTGCAAATAAAGATGTCTCCCTTTTCTAGATCATCTGGGAGCCGCTTTTTTATGATTTCTTTGACAGCGATTCTGGAGCTGGCTAAGTGGGCAAGTACATAGCCAGCAGCGCCTATTTGCCGACCACTAGCATCGAAGACAACTGCAGAAAAGTCTTTGGCCTCAGTTAAAACGGGTGAACCAGAGGTTCTTAATAGAACTACGGACATTTCGTCCGCTATGTTTTCGAATCCACTTCGAATGACTTCGGCCGTTATAGGGTCAATCTTAAAATTATTGGCGTTTGATTTGTGGATAGACATCTTCCTTAACCCAATTTTCTCTTTTCGGCTAGTTTTATTCTGTAGTTTATATACTGATCCTTACTCAAAACTGTGTCTGTAGGGAGATAAATGGTTGTATCTTTAACCTCTATCACAGCAGGCCCGTGTATAATGCCCCCCGGTTTGATTTTTTCAGATTCGAAAATTGGTACCTCTTTTTCTAAGTTCAAGTCTGGTAAGAATATTGTTCTATCTCCTATATATGCGTTTTCGGCCGAGTGAGGCTCGTGCGGGTGTTTGCGGAGCTGAGTTTTTTCTCGGCTAGCGACTCCTATAACTACACAGTTTATAAGCATTAAACGAGAGTCTCTCCAAGCTGTTTCAGGACCGAATTCATTTTCGTACTCAAAATCAAATTTTCTTCTAAGATTTTCCAATTCGCTAGGTAGGAAATCGGATTCAGAAAGCGACATGTACATCTCGTTTAACTGCCCCTCGTATCGCATATCAGCTCCATAGTTAAAGGTAATCTGAGAACGATCGAAGCCCGCATCTTCTAAATCCACCAAAACCTCCTGTACTAATTTATTTCTGATTTTTTTGAGTTGAAGAATTTTAGTTTCTTCATCTAAGGGAATGCCTAATGTCGCGGACTTGCGCCTGATATAATCTGCTTCGAGTAATCCATACGCCGAAAAAGCAGAACTTTGGTTTGGAATAATCATATCTTTTATAGAAAGACTTCTGCAAATTGCCGCAGCAAAAATCGGTAATGCTCCACCGTATGCTAGGAAGGTGCATTTTCTAGGATCATGGCCTCTTCTGACGGATACCCCTCGTAGAGCGTTTGCCATGTTGGCAACCACAAGGTTATAAGCACCCGCCGCTACTTGCATAGCATTCCAACCCATTCCTTTAGCAATATTAGCCTCAAGTGCTTCCTTAGCTGCGTTTACGTTGAGTCGGTGTTTTCCGCCTAGGTAATTATCGGGCCTAAGGATTCCCAGAGAAACTATACAGTCAGTGATGGTTGGTGCTTTTCCTCCTTTCCCATAGCAAACAGGTCCAGGTTCAGATCCAGCACTTTCCGGTCCGATCTTAGGCACTCCACGTGGATCTAGACTTACAATACTACCCCCACCTGCCCCAACTGAAACTATATCCAAAAGGCTTATAGCGGTATTGAAGGAGCCTATTTTACATCTTTGAGCAACAATCGGCTTTCCTTGTTTTATCAGGGTCGTGTCAAAACTAGTCCCTCCCATATCGCCGCAAAGTAGATTTGCGATGTCATATCTTTTTCCTAGAGCACTGGCTCCAATGGCTCCGCCAGCAGGACCTGAGCTGTACATCTGTATGGGCAAACGTTTAACTTCTTCCTCAGCTAATATGCCTCCTAATCCATTGAAAAATTCGACTTTACGTTGGTAGCCTAAATCCCGTAAACCAGAGGAGACGGCATGGGCAAAGCGACTCACTGATGGCTGTACAAAACAATTAAGAATTGCTGTCATCCAACGTTCAAATTCTCTAAATATAGATGCTGTATCTACAGAACAGGTAACAAAAATATCATTATCTAAACTCTGGAGAATTTTTTGCGCTGCTTTCTCATGTTGTTCGTTGCTTGTAGACCAGAGAAAACAAATAGCAATGGCTTCTACACCGCTTTTTAAGAGTTGCTCAGTTTTTTCTCTGATTTCTTCTTCTCTCAAAGCCACCAATATCTTCCCATCTTTATCAATACGTTCCGAAACTTCAGCTATACAATTTTGTGAAACTATTTGAGGTAGGTTGCGTTGCAGCTGATCGTCGTTGAAGTTTCCTCTATTACCTCGTCCAAATCTGCAAATATCGCCGAATCCTGCAGTGGTGAGAACTCCGACCTTAGAGCCTTTTAATTCAGTGATCGCATTAGTTACTATTGTGTTACCGTTGACAAACGCTCGGGTCCGTTTCGACATCATTTCTTCTAGGCTAAGGGATAGTTGCCCAGCCGCGGAGGTTAAGGCATCAAAAATACCTCTGCTATAGTCTTCGTGGGTAGTTAGTGCTTTTGCCCGAACTGTTTCTAGACCTGAGATCGCCGTTAAGTCGGTATGAGTCCCACCCACGTCAATTCCAATGTTTATTTCTTCCATGTTTTATTCGTCGAAACCTCCACTCTGATTGTGTTTAATCTACAGTATTTTCGTTTAGAAAGGTGTTTTATTTCTGACTATCTTTTATGGAATATGAGGTTGGTGAAATGTTATATGGTATCTGGGCTTTATAGTAAGGATGTAATAGATTAATGTATTAAGGCGTTATTTTCCTAGTTGGAGGGTCTGTAATGGAAATAAGATGTAAGCTAATGCTAATAGCAGTTATGGTTTTTGGAGTGATATTGTCCACAGCATCCGCAGCAAAGTTTGATGCTTCGGAATTAGATGACGAGACAAAGGGAGAGAACTGGTTAGCCTACGGTAGAACCCATAGTGAACAGAGGTATTCTCCTTTGAACGAAATCAATACTCAAACTGTTTCGAATTTAGGGCTAGCTTGGTCTCTTGATTTGCCTGATGCTCGGCAAATTGTTTCCACCACGCTTGCGGTCGATGGCATCCTATACATAACTAGCAGCTGGAGTGTGGTAACGGCGGTTGATGCCCGCACAAAAAGAGTTTTGTGGAAATATGACCCGGATGTAGTGCACAAGGCGGGTAATACGCTTAGAGTCTTATGGGGTACAAGTAGAGGTGCAGCCTATTGGGACGGAAAATTATTTGTTGCTACTGGTGATGGTCGGCTAATTGCGGTCGACGCTAAGACTGGCAGAGAGGTATGGAGTCAAATGACAGTTGAACCAGGTAGTTATTATTACATCACAGGTGCTCCTAGAGCATTTAATGGTAAAGTTATCATCGGTAACGGGGGCGCTGAAATGGGCGCTACACGAGGTTATGTCACAGCATATGATGCGCATACAGGGGAACAGGCTTGGCGCTTTCATATAGTGCCCGGAAATCCGGCTGATGGCTTTGAAAATAATGCGATGAAAATGGCGGCGAAGACTTGGACTGGTGAATGGTGGAAATATGGTGGTGGGGGCAATGTCTGGAATGCGATAACATATGACCCCGATTTTAATCATATTTATTTGGGAACTGGTAATGGTTCTCCTTGGAATCAAAAAATAAGAAGTCCAGGCGGGGGTGATAATTTATTCCTGTGCTCTATTCTTGCTTTAGATGCTGATACTGGTGCGTATAAATGGCACTATCAAACTGTACCTGGGGAAACTTGGGATTTTAATTCTGCGATGGATATCGTCTCCGTTGATCTTAAAGTACACGATAGGGTGGTAAAAGCTCTTATGCATGCTCCAAAAAACGGTTTTTTCTATATCATCAATCGAGAAAATGGAAAACTACTGTCAGCAGAACCATTTGCTAAGGTAACTTGGGCTACTGAAGTAGATATGAAGACCGGCCGCCCCGTCGAAGTTGCGGGGTCACGATATGAGGATGGAGAGGTTTTAATGTGGCCCGGTCCTTTGGGCGCTCATAATTGGCAACCCATGTCTTGGAATCCAGAGTTACAGTTAATGTTTTTTCCTTACCATGATTTACCTGGCTATTATAATGATAAAAAAATTAGACCTGCTAAATTTAAAGCCGAAGGTTACAAGTTTGAAGTCGGAGTGATCTTGGCTGCTGAAGATAACCCAGCCGATATCGCTGATAGCGGCCTTATGGGGTGGGATCCAATAACGCAAACTCCGGCCTGGAAGTCGCCTAATCCGGGGATGTGGCACGGTGGAACAATGGCTACTGGAGGAAACTTAGTCTTTCAGGGCAGGGGTGATGGAAAGTTCATAGCCTATCAGGCGAAGGATGGTAAGAAACTCTGGGAGTTTGATGCTAAACACGGAATATCAGCTCCCCCGATTACCTATAGCCTTGATGGCAAACAGTTTATTGCTCTCCCTGTAGGTTGGGGGGGAGGCGCAGCTATGCTTGGAGGTACGATGGCAGGTCAACATGGTTGGGCATATGGAGCTCACCCTCGAAGGTTATTGGTTTTCGCACTAGGGGGAGAAGCTGAGTTACCGGAAACGCCTGGACCTATTTTTGCGAAACCGCTTGATGATGCGAGTTTCGAGATTGATGCCGGTTTAGCCGAGCAAGGCGAAGATTTGTGGGGGAGGACTTGTTTTTGGTGTCATGGTCCTGCGGCGGTAGCTTCGGGTGGGGCACCAGATTTGAGGTCTTCTGGAGTAATGTTCGATATCGAAGCTTTGAAAAAAGTGGTCCTTGGTGGGCAGAGGATTTCTAGGGGAATGCCTAGCTATGACGGCCAGTTGGACGAGAACGATGTCTTGACCCTGCAACATTATGTGAGATTAAAGGCTCGTAATTCGCTATCTAAAGTTGCCGCGAATTGAACTTAAAACGAGGATTAAACGCGGAGATAAGTAATGTTAATAGATAAGGAATGGGTAGAAGGCTGGGTGGATGCTATTAATGGTGATGACAGTTGTCAAAATAATGGTCGGCAATTTAGTGATTCCATCACCTTAGCCATAGGTGATTCGCGCTACACTTTTAAGGTATTAACTGGGAAGATAGATCATATCATTATGGATGGGGGACCCTTGGTTGATAGCGTTTTTACGCTTGCGGCTGATACAGAAGTCTGGGGAAAACTTTTTCTGCCGAGTCCGCCAGCGATGTATCACGACATTTTTAGTCTTATAGCGATTGGGGAGATGAAATTCGAAGGGAATATACAGTTGGTCTTTCAGCAACTGTCGACTCTTGCGGAATGGGTTCGGGTTGGGCGTGAGCTCAACGGTGAGATTGAGATTCCACCAGATCCTAAGTACTTAGAGGAGTGGCAAGCTGTTGGTCGCTACACAAACGTAATGGTAGACGAATGTCGGCATAAAGTTTTTTATTTCGAGGCAGGCGAAGGAATACCGGTTATTTGTCAACATACTGCTGGCAACGAGAATAGACAATGGCGTTATCTCCTCGAGGATCGAGAATTAACGAAAAAATATAAGTTCTATGCATATGACTTACCTTCTCATGGTAAATCAGACCCTCCTTTTGAAAAGAATTTTTTTGGTGAAGACCATCTTCTAAGGTCTGCTTGGGCGACAGATTTCGTGGTTAATTTTGCGAAATCTTTGAAATTAGAGAGACCAATTTTTATTGGTTGTAGCATAGGTGGTGTGATAGCTCTTCATTTAGCAGAGAGATTTCCAGAATTATTTAGAGGTTTTATAGCTTTGGCGGGAGCTACTCCCACTTATGGATTTTATCATGACTGGTGGATAGATCCGAAAGTGAACACCATTATGACAAATGCTGGCTTGGTTGACTCTGTTATGCCTCCTAAAATTTCTAGATGGGATCGGCAAATCAATAGAATGTGCCAAACTGCTCATCCTCGAAGTTTAAGAAATGACCTGCATTTATGGGGAGTCGAAAATAGTGACGAGAAAAGGGCAGAGAGGATAGACGCGTCTAAAGTTCCTATTTACATGTACTCAGGTGAATTTGATTTTACTTGCCCTCCCGAGCATGTTGAGAAATCTGCCAAGGCGATAGGAGAAGTAAATTATGAAATGCTAGAAGGCTTGGGTCATTTTCCTATGAGTGAAAACTACGATATTTTTCGGCCAACATTAGTACGGACTCTTGAAGATATAGTAGATGTTACGGGCTGACGTGAATTAGCAGGAGAAGTAGGTATGGATTATGAAGATATCAAATGCGACCTCATGGATAGTATTCTGACTATTAAATTGAATCGACCTGAATTCTTGAATGCTTGGACTCACAAGATGGAAAGTGAATTAAAGGATGCTATGAATCGCGCCTCTAGTTCTTCTGAGGTGCGAGTGATTATATTGACTGGAGAAGGACGAGGTTTTTGTGCTGGAGCGGATATGTCCCTTCTCAATGACGTTCAAGAGTCTAAATCCTCTTCAGATTCCAGTCGTCAAAACGACAGTTTTTCTCGGATTGAGAATTCATTGGATTTACCGCCCGATTTCGCCAATCGATACTCCTACTTCCCATCAGTGACCAAGCCTATAATTGCGGCCATTAACGGACCCTGTGCCGGCTTGGGAATGATTATGGCTATGTACTCTGATGTTCGTTTTTCATCAGAGTCTGCAAAATTTACTACAGCGTTTTCGCGAAGAGGTCTTATTGCCGAGCATGGAATAAGTTGGATGCTACCAAAAGTAGTTGGTTTTGCTGCTGCCTTAGAGCTACTTATATCTGCTCGAAAATTTGATTCACAAGAGGGTCTGCGGTTAGGCTTCGTATCGGAAGTTTTTCCGGACGATACCTTCATGCAAAAGGTTAATGAGTATGCCGTCGATTTGGCAAGAAACGTCTCGCCAAGATCTATTCGCGTTATAAAAAGCCAATTATATGCTGCCCAATTCCAAAGTTTGACTGGTGCGATAGAGACAGGAAATTCAGAGATGTTGAAGAGTTTTGAATCAGAGGACTTTGCGGAAGGTGTAGCCCACTTTATAGAAAAGAGGTCTGCTAAATTTTCTGGCCAGTAGAAGCACTATATTTTTTTTCGCTGCAAAACTCTAACGACAATTCTTGTTTTGAGTTCCTGATTTGATAATCGTGTTGCATAATGTGGCCCCCTCCAATCGTTCCAAACTTACATCCAGAGTAGAGAGGTTCGCCTCCCTAAGATCAGCTCTCAGGAAGTTTACATTGTCGAAATCAGCCCCTGTAGCATCCACACCACGGAGTACAGCTCCATTCAGATCGGCCTCAGAAAGGTTGGCATTTTTTAAATTAGCTCCAGTAAGATCCGCGCCGCTCAAGTCTGCGGCATGTAAGTTAGCGCCTTCTAGATTACTGTTTTTGAGAACAGCATTTTTTAGGTCGCCGTATTTTAAGTTTGCTTCAGATAAGTCGCAATTTTCACATATCTTGAGTAGCTCGAAATTTTCTAAATCTTGAGAATCAAAGGCCCAAGCGGGTCCTGCTATGTGATTGCATGCAAGAAACAAAAAAAATGCTGTGAAGATTGCTTTCATCCATTTATGATGACAGACCTTAGATGAATAGGAAAGCCTTTCTTTGGTTTTACTCTATTTCTGGTTTTGTTTTCAAAGGCAAGACTACTTTTGACGCTAGATATTGTAGGGGAACTAGATGTCTGATATTGAAATTGCCTATGCGGCCAAAAAGAAACCCATTATTGAGCTCTGTGAAGAACGCTTTGGTATTCCCAAGGAAAAATTAGAACCTTATGGGCACCACAAGGCGAAATATGTAATTGATGAAGAGTCTTTGAAAACCGATCTTAAGGGAAATTTAATATTGGTTTCAGCAATTAGTCCCACCCCTGCCGGGGAGGGGAAAACCACCACTACTGTAGGGCTTGGTGACGCCCTAAATAGGATTGGTAAAAAAACTATTATCTGTCTACGAGAGCCATCGCTTGGCCCTTGTTTCGGTATAAAAGGCGGAGCCGCAGGCGGAGGGTACGCCCAAGTTGTTCCGATGGAGGACATTAATTTACACTTCACTGGAGATTTTCATGCAATAACGGCTGCGCATAATTTGTTAGCAGCTATGATAGATAATCATATTCATCACGGTAATTCCCTTAACATAGATACCAGGGCAATAGTTCACAAGCGAGTGCTGGATATGAATGATCGGAGTCTCAGAAGTGTGGTGGTAGGAATGGGAGGAGCGGCGAATGGATTTTTGAGAGAAGATGGCTTCGATATAACCGTCGCATCCGAGGTGATGGCAATTTTTTGTCTTGCTGAGTCAATTGCTGATCTAAAGAATCGCTTAGGGAAGATCGTAGTTGCCTATACCAAAGAACAAAAACGCCCAGTATTAGCCTCTGAGCTTAATGCGCATGGGGCGATGACCGCTCTACTGAAAGATGCTTTGAACCCCAATATCGTCCAGACTTTAGAGAATAATTTAGCTTTTATTCATGGGGGACCTTTTGCAAATATTGCGCACGGATGTAATTCCATGATTGCTACCAAGACTGCGTTGGGTTTGGCAGATTATGTGGTTACGGAGGCAGGCTTCGGCGCAGACTTGGGAGCAGAAAAATTTGTTGATATTAAGTGTAGAATCGGAAAGTTGAAGCCAGCCGTGGTTGTGCTGGTAGCGACAATCAGAGCCTTAAAATACCACGGCGGTTTGGAAATAAAGGATTTAGCGCAGGAAAACCTATCGGCACTGGAAAAGGGATTCGTAAATTTAGAACGCCATATTGATAATGTGAGAAATAAGCTTGGTCTCAAGTGCGTTGTGGCAATAAATCATTTTTCGGCAGACTCAGAAGCGGAAATTAATCTGTTAAAGGACAAGGTGCTATCACTGGGGGTAGAGGTTTCCGTGGCGCACCACTGGGCTGATGG
>MDTD01136844.1_pt1 | contig 13911 bp, 10 predicted proteins | sample 811221 | NCBI WGS metagenome assembly MDTD01 (sample SAMN05326646, study PRJNA326480) | marine metagenome | isolation source: seawater | place: Pacific Ocean: South West | collected 2011
CTTTTCTATCACCCGGTTCCAGCGTTCTACGCCGCGGGCGCATTCGCGTACATAGTCATCGCGCAACCGCATATTCAGGGCTGGCAGGGCAGCGGCCTCTACCGTGTCGATCCGGCCCTCTACGATCTTTGATACTGGATACAGATCGTCTACAAGTCGATGATCATCATCAATCTCCGATTCCCTATAGCGTCCTTTCAGTCCCGAATTGAAGAAATTGGCGGCATTGGTTGAGAGTTCTGACCCGAATAGATCCAGCGAAACAGAAAAATGAAAGTTCAGTTTTCTCTGTATCAAGAGTAGGTCAATTACGCCAAGCCCACGAATCCTTTCTACCTCATGAGGATCCTCAATGCGGTTAGCCCGCATCAGGTCACATGTCTTTTGAAGAACGCGGGCCACACCACTTTGACCGACGAACATGTGGTGCGCTTCTTCGGTCAGCATAAAACGAGTGGTTCTCGCGAGTGGGTCAAACCCAGATTGAGCGAGACTTTCTAGCTGCATCTTTCCGTCGCGATCGGTAAAGAAGGTAAACATGAAAAAAGACAGCCAATCCGGGGTCTGCTCATTGAAAGCCCCCAGAAGACGCGGTGCATCTCCATCACCTGATTTTCTGCGCAGCAGTTCCTGGGCTTCCTCACGCCCATCACGCCCAAAGTACTTCTGTAACAGGTAGACCATCGCCCAAAGGTGGCGAGCCTCCTCCACGTTTACCTGAAATGTGTTGCGCATGTCATACAGGGAGGGTGCGGTATTGCCAAGGAAGCGTTGCTGTTCGACTGATGCGGGTTCGGTATCACCCTGGATCACAATCAGGCGTCTCAGCATTGACCGATATTCTCCCGGGACTTCCTGCCAGACGGGCTCCCCTTTGTGTGCGCCAAATCCGATGGTGCGGCCCTCAATGGCTGGTGCAAGCAGAATTCCCCATCGATAGTCCGGCATCTTTACATATCCAAACTGTGCCCAGCCTTCTCTCTCGACACTGACTGCGGTACGCAGATAAACGGGAAATTCCTGAAACCCATCTGGTCCCATCTGTGTCCACCAGTCGAGAAACTTTGGATGCCACCGTTCCAGCGCCTTAAGCACTTTTCTGTCAGACGACAGACCTACGTTATTGGGGATAAGGGTGTCATAGGCGACATGGGTGGATTGACTCATCAGGTAAATCTCCGTCAAAAGATCAGGGTTTTCGCTGGCTAGGTCCGAGCTTTGTCAAAGTTGCCTTGCTGGCCGCTGCCATAGCGTCGTAATGCGCCTTGTTCTCCCGCTGCATTGGGTCGCTGAAAGATCCAGTTCTGCCAGGCGCTCAATCGACCGAAGATTTTGGTTTCCATGGTTTCCGGTCCCGCAAAGCGGAGGTTGGCCTCCATGGCGGTCATGGCATCAGGAGAGAATGAGGCCCGCTCTTCAAGAAAGACTCTGATTTCGTCATCCCAGTCAATTTCATCGAGCACATAAGTGACCAGACCGAGACGCTCACATTGTTGCGGATCGAGAGCGGTATCCAGTTGAGAGCGAATAGGGTCAAGCGCTTTTGCATCAGCCGCAAATCGGGTTTGGAGTCGACTGAGACCATTGCTCATGGGGAAAGCATCGAAATTGTTCGCGCTGATAATGAGAGAGGCGGTTTGTTGGGACTCCCCATCATCGTCGATCATCATGTAACTTCGATCGCAGGCAAAAACGATCTCGGCGAGAACGCCCGAAAAGCAGCTTCCAGGTTCAATCAGTGCGACCAGGGAACGGGAAGTCAGGTCAAGTCGCTTCAGCACCCGTTTCCAATAGAGTTGGATTTCAGTCGCAAGCCAGTGATCCGGCTGATCCTGGATCAAGCGGTCATATCGGGTAACGTGTTCGATGTCCCCAGTGCTCGCGAACATCAGAACACCAATCTGCGGCTCGTTAAAGCGAAGATGCAACAGGCAGTCGTCGAGCTCTCTCGCGCAACAAAGCAGCCAGTTTTCGGCACCCTCGGCAGTGAACAGATCGGGATGCTCCTGAGGCAGGTCACTTGGCGCCCTAAGCGTGATGGTGGCGGTTGCCTTGGACCGGTCAATCACTGTCGATAGCGTGCTGTAATTTAGCGTATCCCCTTCCTGAGTACGCTGTAAGGGGGGAAGGGTGATCCCGGAAGCGTCCGCTTTGCAGGGCAATTCGGCTCCTAACTTCTGTATCGTTTCATCGATGACGTTTTGCAGGTCTGAACTCGGGCAGATCCGATCGACCAATCCCCACTCTAGTGCTCTTTCTCCTTTCACCCCCTCGGTCAGCGTGGCAAAGATATCTGCCCGATCCCGCCGAACACGGCGTTTGTCAGTCAGCCGGGTGAGACCGCCGGTTCCGGGGAGGACCGCCAGTAGAGGCACTTCTGGAAGAGAGACTGCGGCAGAGCCATCATCTGCCAGGATGATGTAGTCTGTTGCTAGAGCCAACTCATATCCACCGCCTGCGCAGACACCTTCGATTACGCTGATGTATCTCTGACCGGACTGGGCGCTGGCATCTTCGATAGCATTGCGGGTTTCGTTGGTGAATTTGCAGAAGTTGACTTTGAAACCGTGGTCGGCCGACGCGAGCATGCGGATATTGGCTCCCGCGCAAAAGATCCGATCTTTGCCAGACTGGAGCACGACAGCGTGGATTTGCGGGTGCTCAAAACGCAATCTCTGAACGGCGTCATAGAGTTCAATGTCAACCCCAAGATCATAAGAGTTAAGCTTCAATTCATACCCCGAACTGAGAGGGGCATCTTCCTTGACGTCTAGCGTCAGATAGGCAACCCGTCCCCTAAATTCCATTCGCCAGTGCTGGTATTGCGAAGGATTCGTCTCGAAATCCATGACCATCCTGCTACTCTCTCCCCGGATTGATTGGGTGTTATTTTTTGGCAGCGATGCCGTTGAATAGAAGACCTATCACGAATTGAATCTTCTTATCATCTTCTTTCAAGGTTCGTGTGCCATGCTGACTGATGGTGTGTTCAACGAGACTGATGAATGAAAATGACAGTAAACGTGCGTCCACGGGACGAATCTCACCTTCGGCAATACCTTCCTCAATGATGGATTGCACCTGGCTGGGCAGAGCTTCTTGATACATCTGAAGTAATCGTGTTCGCGCTTTAAGGCTGATCGTATTGATATCCCGTCGAATGAGTCCGGATATGCGCTTTTTTTCCACGCTCAAATCAAGAAATGTCCTGGTCAGTATTTCGAGGCGTTGTTGCGCAGAGCCGCCAGTCGTCACCGCCTTGTTGAATAGAACCTGTTTCTCCGACAGGTCAGCCTCCATCATTGCGAGATACAAAGCTTCTTTGCTCTTGAAATGATGGTAGAGAGCACCTTTGGTGATCTGCGCCTTAACAGCGATCTCGTCCATCGTGACATCCGAGTAGCTCCGCTTGACAAAAAGTCGACGGGCGACCTGATGGATGCGCTCGGCGGTTGGATGCGGGGTGATCGCCATTCTTGATTGATAACATACCGACTGGTCGGTATTGTAGAAGATACCCTGAATGACCGCAAACTGCTTTTTGCTGTCAGGTTCGGCGTGGTGGGGATGTGCTGAACCCTTTGATCCTCATCTTGCTATGTCGCCCAATGGCAGAAATGCCGGTGTTGCAGGGCGGGATGCCACAGCTAGGGAATCAGGAGGAGATTTGATCGGTTCGGATGCAGAATAGCCAGCGTTGGGTGGGGTACGGTTACCCGCCGCTGATGGCGGTGATGAAGGAGATACGGTCGCCATCGCGTACTGGCGTTGCCTGTTCTCCGGAAAGGATCATCGCACCGTTGAGCACCGCCATAGACAACTCCCGGTCAAGTCGGTCAGTAAGGTAGGGGTGGTGTTGGACCAGGGCACCACGTAGTTCGGCAAGGTCTGCTACCGGGGCTTCGAGCAATACGGTTTCAGCTGGCTGGTCCGCTTCTCGGGGAAAATCAACAGTGACTGCGAAGCCAGTAACGGCGCGGACCAAGTCCTCACGCCATTTCGGTTGCGGGATTCCTGACTCGGTGAGACCCGAGATCTTGTAAAAACGACCTTTAAGCGCCTCAAATTCAACCGGGTCCAGTCGCTCTCCCTCATAAGGGCCCTCACTGGTGCCTTCCTGAAACCAGCGTTTTGGAAGGGTGTCGTCGGTCGATCCCAGGCCAAGACGGTGATTGAGCAGTCGCTCCAAGCCATTGATATTTGCCCCGGCGGCTTCAACTTTCTCTGGTGCCATATCAACTCCGGTGAGCCGCTGGAGTTGAACGGCAAAGTCATTACAGTCCGGCAGGCTGGGTGAATTGAACAACCAAGTATTGAAGCGGCACATCCCTACGGCATCCCCGCTGGCATAGACACGTTCACAGCGGGCTACGGCATGTTCCTTGCCCTCGTAGGCCGTTGGCTCAGCGGCAACCTCGCCGCTGTACAGTTCTTGCTTAAACTGGGGGTCGTCATTGATGCTGGCGTTGATTTCGAGTGTCACCCGGTTTCGCAGATGATCCATGCCGCGTGTGGCCACTGCCAGCCCCAGCGCGAAGGCTTTAATGATGCGCGCATCATGGGGATCCGACTGGAATAACCCCTTTGATGCCATACGGTAGTCCAGCGCTGCTGCTGGATATTTGCCGCGCGTTACCGCCTTTCCTGAGTCTGCGAGCGTATCGCCAAAACCGCGTCGTTCGACGATAAGGAGCAGCAGGTTCTCAATGAGTTCCGCGTCACCCCAATTTAATTCTAGGCCACCGGTATCCTCGGCCGTGATCAGACCGCGTTGGTAAAGTTCCATGGCCCAGGCGATAGCGCTTCCGGTGCTGGCTGAATCCAGGCCGAGATCGTTGAGCATATTGTTGAAACGGATCACTTGTTCGGGCTGATCGATGCCCAGGCCTGGGCCGAACTTGCCGAGCGTGACATATTCCGGGCCATCGCCGTGGGACCACTTATCTTGCTCTTCTTGCCCTGTCCCGTTCTCGGGCGAGGAGGGTAGTCGGTTGCGCGCACGACAGTACACCGGACACTTGTAGCATCCAGCCATCCCGTCGCGGTAAGCGTCGAAGTTCTCTGCATCAAGCGTTTCACGCCAGCCCGTCCGCTGATTATTCAGAACACCCAACGCGCCCAGTATCCGGCTCGGTTTGTAGAGAAACGGTGTGCCAACTTTCTTTAGTACTTTACGGGTCACACTGGTGCCCAATATCTTTCGGCCGATCGCTTTACTCTCGGCTCGATAGTCGTCTTCCACCGGAACGACAGCGGGCCGACCGAGGAGCAGAATTGCCTTCAGCCCCAAGGCACCCATCTTGGCACCTGCACCGCCACGCGCCCAAATGGACTTGGGCCCCGCCATAATCCCGGCGCTCAAGACAAGGTTTTCGCCTGCCCGGGTAATCCGGGCCATTGCCATATCCCGGCCTTCCTGGCACTCGAAATCCCGCTCAATTGTGGAGGTGAGAGCAATGTTATCCAGACCTTGGTAGTGGGAGGCGTCCAGAAACTCGACTTCACCCTGGTCCAGTTTGAGTAGCATCCAACCCGGCGCCCGCCCGTAAAGCACAATATGGTCGATACCTTGGCGGCGTAAAAATGATGGGAAATAGTCGCCAGCGTTGCTGTCGAGAATAGCGTCACTGTCTGGAGCCACGCCGCTCACGTTGCCTCGGGGGGCTCCAGGTATTAACGAGGTCAGCACACCAGCGCCGAAGATCAGCGGCACTTGTGGGTCTAGCGGATCCAATCCTTCAGGTAGCAGGTTATACAAAAGGGCCATGTTGGCGCCTCGGCCCCCCAGGAAATTTTGAAAGATTTCCCTTGGCAGAAACACCCGACGGGTTTCACGACGCTCAAGATCGACAAATAGCACTGCGCCTTGCGTTGCAAATTGTGGTTCATCGAAAGCGCGTTCGCATAGGCGCTCCACCTTCTCCTGGGTGCTGATCATGGTCTCTAACTACGCTCCCGAGGCCGCAGGCGGGCGATTTTCATGTGAACGTTGAGCGTAGACCGACGCTAACAACGCGCTGGGATTTGTGACGACACCCGTAAGTCGGTCACAGGATTCGTGTTCTGGGAGCATCTTTGTTAAGTCCGTTAGCGCTTTCTGGGTCTTTGCGCCGGAAGATATTTCCTCGGTGTTAGCAGTGTAGATGCTGATTGACTGGTGTCAGCTACGAAGCGAGATCGTGCCGTCGCAGGTACGTCGGCAATTGAGACTCATAGAATCACACATAATACCGCCACCCGCTCGAAGAATGATACCTTTATGCTGTAAGTGAGGCCAGATACCGTGTGATCGAACCGGACTATTCTTATGTCCCTGGCGGAAGCGGCAGATCTGGCCGAGAAACCGGGCAGGCGTGAGATTAAGACGACAGGCGCTGTTCCCGAAAAGCGCAAACGTTTTGCTGGGATTTGCGGATGAGCGAAACGAAGTATGGAGTAATAAAAGGATATGAATAGCAGCCAACTATCCCCGCTAGAATTGCCGCGCAGTTACAACGCGGCGACCCATTTTATTGATCGCCATCTCGATGAGGGTCGGGCTTCCAAAACCGCGGTGATTGATGAACAAGGCAGTTACACCTACGCTCAGCTTGCCGAGAGGGTCAACCGCGCTGCGGGCGCACTTCTGCAACTCGGTTTGGAGCCCGAACAGCGTGTGCTCTTGTGCCTGCTTGATACCATCGATTTCCCCACAGTATTCTGGGGAGCGATAAAGGCGGGATTGGTTCCGGTGCCGGTCAACACACTGCTAACCCAGCAGGACTACGCCTATTTGCTGGATGACAGCCGCGCCCGTGCACTGGTGGTGAGTTCGGCACTTTACGATGGATTCGCCAGGCACCTGGATCAGCACGGATTGCTTGAGCAGGTAATCGTGTCGGGCAGTGAGAGTCATGATCACCGGAGTCTGGATGACCTGCTGGCGACAAGTTCACCTATGGCTCAGCCGGCTTCCACGACCTGTGATGACACGGCATTCTGGCTTTACACCTCGGGCTCCACCGGCACCCCTAAGGGGGCGGTTCACCGTCATTCTGATTTGGTACAGACAGCCCACCTTTATGGTCAGGGTGTGCTGGGTATCCGTGAAGAAGACGTCGTATTTTCGGCAGCCAAACTGTTCTTTGCCTATGGTCTGGGCAATGCGATGTCTTTCCCGTTTCATGTTGGCGCGACGGCAGTGCTATTGGCGCAGCGGCCAACTCCTCACGCTGTTCTGGATCGGCTCAAGCAGTGTGCCGCGACCATTTTCTACGGCGTGCCGACTCTGTACGGTGCGATGCTTGCGGACGCCGGCAACGACCGAAGTCAAGTATCCGATCAATTGCGCCTGTGTGTGTCGGCAGGTGAGGCCTTGCCAGAAGAGGTCGGTCGCGACTGGGAGCAGCGGTTTCAGGTTCCGATACTCGACGGACTGGGCAGTACGGAGATGTTGCATATCTTCCTCAGCAACCAGCCCGGCGACATCCGCTATGGGAGTAGCGGTAAACCAGTTCCCGGTTATGAACTACGGATTGTGGGTGAGAATGAAATTGAGGTTCCTGTCGGTGAGATCGGTGAATTACTGGTTTGTGGCCCCTCTAGCGCGTCGTGTTACTGGAATCAGCGCGACAAAAGCCTGAACACCTTTCAGGGTGAGTGGACCCGCTCGGGCGATAAGTACTATCTTGATGAAGAAGGTTATTACTGTTATTGCGGCCGCACGGATGACATGCTCAAGGTGAGTGGGATTTGGGTATCACCATTTGAGGTGGAAAGTGCCTTGCTTGGCGAGAGTCGGGTTCTCGAGGCAGCGGTAGTAGGCCAGGAGGATGATCAGGGGATGGTCAAGCCCAAGGCAGTGATTGTTTTGCAGGAAGGTGTCACGGGCTCTCCCAACTTGGTGGCCGAATTGCAGGCGTTCGTCAAAGATCGGTTAGCACCTTTCAAGTATCCACGGTGGATTGAGTTTGTTGACGAACTGCCCAAGACGGCTACCGGCAAGATTCAGCGCTTTAAGTTGCGCGCGCAAAATCAGAAAACAAATTAGCCCTGTTTAGGGAATAACCTATTTTTGGAACATGCGAGCGAGTTGGTGATGGAAGCCTATATCTGCGATGCGGTGCGCACCCCGATTGGTCGTTACGGCGGCGCATTGGCATCCGTCCGCACAGATGACCTAGGAGCGGCGCCCATCAGGGCCTTGATGGAGCGCAACCCCGATGCTGACTGGACAGCACTCGAGGATGTTTTTTATGGTTGCGCCAATCAGGCCGGGGAGGACAATCGCAATGTTGCGCGAATGGCCGCGTTGTTGGCGGGTTTGCCAGAAAATGTACCCGGTGTGACCTTTAATCGATTGTGCGCCTCGGGTCTGGAGGCGGTTGGCCAGGCTGCACGAGCTATCCGCACCGGCGAGGCGCAGTGGCTGGTCGCTGGGGGTGTGGAGTCCATGTCGCGGGCACCGCTGGTGATGCCTAAAGCCACAACGCCCTTCAGTCGTCAGGCAGAGATCTACGATACGACGATAGGTTGGCGCTTTATCAACCCGCAGATGCAACGGCTTTATGGAACCGATTCCATGCCAGAGACCGCCGAGAACGTCGCCAGTGAGTACGGAATATCACGGGCAGATCAGGATGCTTTTGCGTGGCGTAGTCAGCAGCGGGCGGGTGCCGCGATCTCAAGCGGCGCACTGGCCCAGGAGTTGATACCAGTTACCGTGCCGCAGCGGCGCGGTCAGCCGACCGTCGTAGATTGCGATGAACATCCCCGCCCAAACACCGAACTTGAGGATCTCAGCGCCTTGCCTGCACCGTTCCGCGAGGGTGGCAGCGTGACTGCCGGTAATGCGGCAGGCATCAATGATGGTGCCTGCGCCATGATTGTGGCTTCCGAAGAGGCGGCCAAACATCACAATCTGCAGCCTCGGGCCCGGGTGCTTGGGATGTCCAGCGCTGGGGTGCTGCCAAGACTGATGGGGATGGGTCCAGTGCCTGCTGTGCATCAGGTGCTCTCGCAAACGGGCCTGACGCTGGAGCAGATGGATGTGATTGAGATTAACGAGGCGTTTGCCGCCCAGGTATTGGCCGTGATGCGCAAATTGCAACTGAAAGATGATGCCGAAAGAGTCAATCCCAATGGCGGGGCTATTGCGCTCGGTCATCCGCTCGGGATGAGCGGCGCCCGGCTGGTCACCACAGCGCTCAATCAGCTCGTACGTCAGCAGGGCCGCTACGGTTTGTGCACCATGTGTGTGGGTGTGGGGCAGGGATCGGCACTGGTGTTGGAACGGGTCGGATAGTCGGATAATAGTACGCGTCTAGATACTTCCGTCAGATGACGCCATGAATGATCGCGCGGACCCGTGTGCACGAATCCCTGCTGCGTCTGATCCGCTGCAGATTGTGGTGCCCCGGCGCTATAACGCGGCGCTGGAGTTTATTGATCGGAATGTAGTCGAAGGACGCGGCGAACAGATTGCATTGATCGATGACAGTGGGCGTTATACCTACCGGGAACTGTGTGAGCGGGTCAATCAGGCCGGCCACGTCTTGCGTCAAGCGGGTGCGGGGATAGAGCAAAGGGTTCTGCTATGCCTCGATGGTGGCATCGATTTTGTGTCCGTGTTCTGGGGCGCAGTGAAGATCGGGGCTGTGCCGGTTCCCGTCAATCCGGCGTTAACTCGGGACGATTACAACGGCCTGCTCCGTGATAGCCGACCGCGAGTAGTGGTATCTGATCTCAAGGGAGTGAGACACTTTCAGAGCACGGTCATTAACCAAAACTTTCCCTGCCGGCTGCTGACGGTAGGTGCCAGCCAGGCCGGCGCCGGCGAACTGACGAAGCTGATGGCGGCAGCACCGGCGGCGCTTGAAGCCGCTGAGACCACCGCTGACGATGCGGCATTCTGGCTTTATACCTCAGGTTCGACTGGCGTTCCCAAAGCCGTTGTACACCTGCATCGAAGTCTGATACAGACCGCAGTACTGTATGGTCAGAGAGTGCTGCGTATCGGTTCGTCCGATCGCATCTTTTCTGCAGCAAAAATGTTTTTTGCCTATGGCCTGGGAAATAGTATGACTTTCCCATTCTCGGTCGGGGCAACTTCAATTGTCAGCGCATGCAGGCCAACGCCTGAGAATGTGTTAAATGTTATTGATCAGCACCGCCCCACGGTATTTTGTGGTGTGCCCACGATATACCACAATCTTATAGCACTCCCTGGGGTCGATGAAGCAAGTTGTCTCTCTGCAGTGCGCTTGTACTTATCTGCCGGTGAGCCGCTTCCAGAGCAAATTGGACGGCAATGGCAGGCGCTGTCCGGTCGTGAGTTAATCGACGGCTTGGGCACTACCGAAATGCTGCAGACCTTTCTCAGTAATCAGCCGGGAGAGGTCCGTTACGGTTCGACTGGTGTTGCTGTGCCCGGATACGAGATCAAGTTGGTGGATCATGCCGGGAAAGAGGTGGCGCCGGGTGAAGCAGGCGAATTGATGGTAGCAGGACCCAGTGCGGGTGCGGGTTACTGGAACCGTCGGGCACAGAGTGTTCAGACCTTTGTCGGGCGTTGGACGCGGACGGGTGATCAGTTTTTTCTTGGCCCAGACCACACCTATCGTTACTGCGGAAGAAGTGACGATATGCTTAAGGTTGGAGGCATTTGGGTCTCGCCTTTTGAGCTTGAATCGCTGTTGATTCAGCATCCCCTGGTCGCCGAGTGTGCTGTGGTTGGGCACCCAGACGCGGGAGGTTTGATCAAGCCGAAGGCTTTTGTTGTGCTTAAAGATCCGACGCGGACTGGCGACGATGTGGCGGAGACGTTGAAGCGCTTTGCCCGCGAACACTTGGCTCCATACAAGTATCCTCGCTCGATCGAATTTCTGGATGTTCTGCCTCGTACCGCAACTGGCAAGGTGCGGCGTTACTGCCTACGTGAGCAATCTGGCCCTTAGCCGTGTCTGAGGGTATCGGCAAGATTGAGATCCAGGGCTGTGACTTGGAGTACCAGTGGCTGGGGCCTCCGCCCTCGGTCTCTGCGCCGACCTTGGTGTTCCTGCATGAAGGTCTGGGGTGTGTGCAAATGTGGCGTAATTTCCCGGAACAACTCGCCGGGGCTACTGGCCTGGGTGCCCTGAATTACAGTCGGGCTGGCTATGGTGGATCGGATCCCGCCATTTTGCCGCGGCGCACGGACTATATGCACAACGAAGCACAGCAGGTGCTTCCAGAAGTGCTGGACGCTTTCGGTATTCAGTCAGCCGTTTTAGTGGGCCATAGTGATGGCGGATCGATTTCGTTGATTCATACCGGTAGTGAAGTAGGCGCCCGGATCAAGGCCCTAATCCTGTTGGCGCCGCATGTGTTTGTTGAGTTGCTCAGCATCGCGAGTATCAGAGAGGCGGCAAAACTGTACTGCAGTACTGACTTGCCAGAGCGCCTTGCGCGGTACCACGGTGATTCAGTCGATCAGACCTTCTGGGGCTGGAACGATATCTGGCTTCATGCCGATTTTCGTCAGTGGAACATCGAACATTTTCTTCCCAAGATTACCGCGCCTGTGCTGATGCTTCAGGGGGATCAAGATCAATATGGAACAGAAGTTCAGTTGCAGGCTATCGAATCCAGGGTCCGGGGACCTTGTCGACGCGACATATTTGTGGACTGTGGTCATGCGGTATACCGCGACCAGCCAGATGCGACGCTGGCTGCTTGCTACAGATTTCTCCGGTCTTTCTCACTTTGCTCGTGACAGCCTGGATTTCTGAGCGACCGGGGCCGACCTCAGGCTTGCTGGACCCTGTTGCAGTGCTTCAGCGACGCCGTTAAAGTCTTACGCTATCCAGCATGTAGAAACTGCACTTTCGGGAGTTTAGCCCACGCATTGGTTAGAGAGAGCGATACTCCCGGAAGAGGTTTTGTAAACACAAACACCGCCTGCATAGAGGGTGGATACTCAAGGAGGAAGAAGAATGAAACTTCGAATCGCTTTACTGTCGGTTGTTGCAGCACTGCTGACTTTACCTGTCAGCGCTGCGGACAAGGTCAAAATCGGGTTCGTGACGACGCTTACCACCGGGGCGGCTGTTATCGGTAAGGATATGCAGGATGCTGTCAACCTCGCAGTTGAGGATATTGGCGGCAAGATGGGAGGGCTCGATGTAGAAGTCATATTCGGGGACGATGGGTTTAAGCCGGAAACAGGAAAACAGGTTACCGATAAACTGATCAAGGCTGACGACGTTGACTTTGTCGCCGGGTATATCTGGTCGCACGTGTTACTGGCGTCACAGAAGTCGGTCTTGGGCGCTGGCAAATTCCTGATCAGCTCCAACGCTGGGCCATCCCAGTTGGCCGGCAAACTTTGTAACAAGAATTTCTTTTCTACATCGTGGCAGAACGATCAGACTCCTATGGCCATGGGCGAGGTACTGAATCAACGAGGTATCAAAAAACTCTATGTCATGGCGCCAAATTATGCAGCCGGTAAGAATATGGTGGCTGGGGTGGAGCGCACCTTTACCGGGGAGATTGTCGGTAAGGACATGACCAAGTGGGGTAAGGATGCACAGTTGGATTTTTCGGCAGAACTTGCTAAAGCGAGCGCGTCCGGTGCAGAGGCCATTTTTGTTTTCTATCCGGGCAAAGCCGGGGGTGCATTTATCAAGCAGTACGAGCAGGCTGGGCTGACAGATAAACTGCCTTTGTATACGGTGTTCACGGTGGATTCGATAGCTTTACCCAAGTTGCAGAAAGCCAAAATGAAGGCGGTCCTCGGATCCCTGAATACTCAATTCTGGGGCCCGGATCTGGATACGCCCCAGAACCATCGTTTTGTCTCAGGCTTCAAGAAGAAGTACGGACGTTACCCTTCATTTTATGCTGCCCAGTCCTATGACTCGATTTTCCTGATCAAAAGTGCCGTCGAGGCGGTAGGGGGAAATCTGGACGACATGGACGGTATGCGTGCGGCGATGAAAAAGGCCGATTTCCCTTCGGTCAGGGGCCCCTTTAGCTATGGAGACAACCATTTCCCGATCCAGAATTTCTACCTGCGTCAGGTAGTGGAAGACAGTGATGGCAACTGGACAACCACTGTTGTTGATACTGTCCTCGAGAATCATCAGGACCCCTACGTAGCTGACTGTAAGAGCTAGACAGCAATCACGCTGTCAACTTAGTCCCAACCTGTCCGGGGTGACTCTCGTGAGTCACCCCGGGGCGGATTCCGCTTATGCACCGTCACCGTCGATAAGGTTTCTCACTAATCACCTCGATGATCTGAGCTTTTGTTCGGATACTGCCTCTTGAATGGCTATGGGCTGAGATCTGATTATGGATAGCACGCTTTTCGTCATCCAGATTCTGAACGGACTGCAACTGGGAGTATTACTGTTCCTGCTTGCCGCCGGCCTTACGCTGGTGTTTGGAATCATGGATTTCATTAATCTCGCCCACGGCTCTTTCTACATGATCGGCGCGTTTTTCTGCGCGACGCTGACACTCTGGTTGGACTCGTTTCTGTTAGCGGCACTGCTGGCTCTGCCGCTTACTCTGGTGGTCGGCGTGGCGGTTGAGTTGCTGGTTGTGCGCCACCTCTATCAGGAGGACCATCTCCAGCATATTCTCGCGACCTTCGGCTTGATCCTGGTGGCAGATACCTTGGTGCACATCATCTGGGGTCCTGAGGGGTTGACTTTCGCGTTACCTGAGGTACTTAACGGGCAGGTGACCGTGTTCCCTGGAATCCTCTTCCCCGTCTACCGTGTGCTAATTATCAGTGTTGGCCTGCTCATTGCCGGTGGCCTTTACTGGGTGGTGGTCAAAACCCGAGTTGGCATGCTGATTCGTGCTGGCGCCTCTAACCGGAGAATGGTGGAGGCCTTGGGAGTTGACATCCGGTATCTCTTCACCTTGGTCTTCGGAGCCGGC
>MDTD01006701.1_pt1 | contig 13908 bp, 11 predicted proteins | sample 811221 | NCBI WGS metagenome assembly MDTD01 (sample SAMN05326646, study PRJNA326480) | marine metagenome | isolation source: seawater | place: Pacific Ocean: South West | collected 2011
ATACCAGTTTCTGTCAGTTTTTTAATTAATGCTGAAATAGAAGTTCTTTGAAGGGCATCGCCGTCCATTTTCCACTCAATCTCAAGTGAGGTCCAGGGATTGTCTTTAGCTCGTTGAGACTCGACCCATTTTTTGTATTTACCTGCCCTAAAAGTTGGGACTATTGATTTGAATTCTAAAGCATTGAGTTTAATATCGGGCCCAAGTTTGGTCATTAGTGTCTTCAAAACCCGTGGATAATAAGTATGATTCTCCATGACTTTCTTTATATAGCCTATCTGTGTTTTATATAGTAACTCTTCCATTTTTAGATTTTTTAATTCGGCTCTCGCTAGGTCAGTGCCATTCGTAGCTCGCTTTAGAGCACTATTTTTACGTTTTAATTTGTTCCATTCAGTACTTGTTGAGAGATAATTATAACCTGTCGCCAGAACTTGAATAGTAAGAACTACACTTAAAAAGGTGCGCCATTTAACCAGAGGTAATTTGCGCAATACTTGAATGGGATTCTCATTTTCACTATCAACTTTTTTGACCAAATTAATGCCAGTAGCTTTCGAATCCAAGCTAACGATGGTAGTTGATGAACAATCCATGAAATGATTTTCAGTACGTAATTTCATACGAAACTCTTCTCGCTCAAACGTACTAGGTTCTTGCTTTAGAGTTTCAGCAACATCAAATGGTTGGAAAGCATGAAGCTTCGCCTTGAAATTTTCTTGTGCTATTTGTAAAAAGTCTGGGGCATTAATTATTCCACCTGAAAAAAATATTCTTGTGGGACCTTTGCGGATCGTCATAAACGCATTATTGTCAGCTGTAAAATTTCTCGCTAACGCTGAGGTAAAGTAATTGATGGATGAATTTACTTTGGAAAAGATAGAACCAAGGGTTTTCCCCATATTGTCTAGGTAGGGTTTTGGATCGTTAATATCAAAACCCATTTGATTTACTAGGTCGATTTCCCCAGAAAAACCGACTTTGTGAAGAATACTTTCTACTTCACTTCCTGATAATGCAGCTTCTCCTGATTTGCTGGCAAAATCGTATAACTCGTCATAAAAACTTTTTGATCCATAGTGTAAAACTTTGTTAAAGAGAAGTTGTCCCTGAAAAAATAGATTTACTTTAGTCGTGAGGTAGCCAATATCTACAAAAACTACAGGCTCGTCGTTTATAGATTCATCAAATTTTTCTAGGCGTTTATAAAGTGCCAAAGTCGTCTGTAACAACGGGTAAACGCCACCAAATTTCAAACCTAACTTATTTACTTTATCTCTCAACATACCCACGTATTTTGGATTCATGAGTATTGTTGCCGCTATCACTTGCGATCTCGTTTCAATGTCTTTCGTAAATAATTCTATGTATCGATTGTGCTCGATGTCAGGTGGTATTTTTTCTTGGTTTGCAAATTTTTCTAATTCTTCTTTAATTCGGGTTTGGACTTGGTCCTTGTCTATGCGTGTTAGATAAGCTAGATTCGTAGGAGCAAAAATAGATGATGCCACAAATCTTATCGGAAGTTTTTTATCAATTTGTTCAATGATATCGTTAAGGTAGGTTCCTATGGATTCTATGTAAACGTCAACTCCTGAATAAGCCTGAGGTATCTTGTATTCATGCCGAGTTTCAGATACCACTTCTTCTTCTTTACTTATTTTAAAGACGCCGAATTTGATACTATGAGTACCCAAATCCATTATTTGAACATTTTTGTTGTACTTAATTGCCATAGATCATTCCAGCCGTTTGTGATCAAAAAGACACAGAAAACGTCATTCTTTGTCTACTTCGACTAATCGAAGCAGGGTTAACAGAGTTTTTCGCAACTTTATTTGATATTCATTCTACTGTTAGTCTAGTGTATTAGTATGTTTACTATCCAGTAAAGTTACAAAGGGAATCCAATGAGTCATAATAAATCCATCGCAAAACACCCAGGGCTCCTGATAATAAGGGATGGCTGGGGTATCAGCGATAAATTGAGGGGTAATGCAGTAAAATTAGCAGAACCTAAATGTTACAGCCAACTGTTAAATCAATATGACTGGACTAGCTTAGAGCCATGTGGAGAGGCTGTTGGATTACCTCAAGGTCAAATGGGTAATTCCGAAGTGGGTCATCTGAATATTGGTAGTGGGCGTGTAGTTTACCAAGATCTTCCTCGAATAAATCGAGACTTAGAAACGGGCGAATTCGAAAAACAGAAGCTGGCTAAAGCTTTTCTAAAGCAATCTGTCCATAAAGGTCGAGTACACCTAATCGGCTTAATATCTGACGGTGGAGTTCATTCTCATCAGAATCATTTTTATGGTGTTCTTAAATTGCTCAGAAAATTCTCAATTGATAATGTTTTTGTTCATGCAATAACTGATGGTAGAGATACTCTACCTGAAAGTGGTGGGAGTTATGTAGCTGCTCTTGAAGAAAATATGAATCTTATCGGAATAGGACAAATAGCCACCATCAGTGGCCGCTACTATGCAATGGATCGCGACAAAAATTGGGATAGAACACAAAAATCTTATGATGCGATGGTATTTGGAAAGGGAGAGCAATCGGAGAGTGCTCAAAAATGTATTCAGAATTCATACTCAAGCGGCATAACCGATGAATTTATAGAGCCTTCAATAATCAATCCCAATGGCTGTATTCAGCGAGGCGATGTAGTTTTGTTTATGAACTTTAGGCCTGATCGTGCACGCCAATTATCATTTGCGTTAGAAAATAATAATTTTAGGCATTTCAATGTACGAGACTTGAATTTAGATTTTACGATAATGACTCCATATTCTTCCGAACTAACGCTTCCAGTAATTTATAGTAAAGAGAACTTGGGGAATACATTAGCAGAAGTTTTTTCTAGCAGGGGAATGCGCCAATTCAAAGTGGCTGAAACGGAAAAATATGCTCATATCACATACTTTATGAATGGTGGACAGGAGAAAGAATTTGATGGCGAAAAACATCAAATTATTCCCTCTCCAAAAGTTGCTACCTACGATCTGAAACCTGAAATGTCCGCTGAAGCAGTTACTCAATCATTACTGGAGGCCATTGATTCTCGAAAATATGATTTTTTAGCAGTTAATTATGCTAACCCAGATATGGTAGGTCATACAGGTAATTTAGAAGCTGCAATTAAAGCCGTTAACGTAGTTGATGATTGCGTAGAGCGAGTGCTAGCAGCTATGACATCTGTAGGGGGTTCTACCTTTATTACTGCTGACCACGGAAATTTAGACGAAATGATCGATCATGATACGGGCCAAATTTTAACGAACCATTCTTTGAATCAGGTTGATTTTATTCATGTTCCGGGACGAGGATCTAAAAAATTTGGAAAATTGAAGGGCGGAGGAAAACTGGCTGATATCGCCCCTACTGTACTCCATGCACTTGAGATTGAAATACCTGCTGAAATGGATGGAGATATTTTGTTTGAGTGAGCTAATTTTTCGTAGCGTGAATAAGGCCCATATTACCCATGAGATGGAATTGTACATTCAAACCGTGTCTGAAAAAAACATCGCTTACTAACTTTCGGTCGTAGCCACACCTACTCTCGTTCATTCCTAAATTCCTATGAAATCTATTGTAGAAATGCGCAATAGTTTTATCCAAAAAATTAGGTTTCAAGGGACACTTTTGTCTCAAAACTCGCCGCCATGGCAGTGGCGGCACACTAATAATAACGTGTCCTTCTTGAGTAACTACCCGACTAATTTCGGCAACGAATGCTTCAAAATTGCTAGGAAGGATGTGAGTGATTAAACCGCAAGAAATTACAACATCAAAGGTTTGAGAATCATAGGGAAGATTACACACATCGGCTTGTTGCCATTCGATGGACTCTCCTTTAGACGTAGAATCTAGTCCCTTTTTGAGCATTTTGTAGGAAAAGTCGATTGCTACTAGCTTGTTACTGCGCTTAGATAAAGGAAAGCTTAGAATTCCAGTCCCTGCACCTAAATCAAGAATACGATTTTGATTATTTTCTAATAAGTCACTGACAAACTCTACTAAATACTGGGCGTAATTAAGTTGACTCTGTCCAAATAAGTCAAAGTAGTGCTCAGAAAATGCATCATACTGTTGTCTTATATTGTTTGATCGAAGTGCGCTAAGAAAAAACCTCCAAGCCAGCTGAAGCTTGTAATAACCCCTTAATTTTTGACGTGAATTTCTTGGAACTTCTTTGTTATAAATTGTTTGGGTATGGTCACTTTTAGGTTTTTTGTGAACATCTGTCAGGTCTTTACCTAATTCAAATCTTGTATGTTTAGACATAATTTTAACTGTTAAAACTAGTCGCTAAGAATATCATTACGATATAGATTTGCATATGTTTTAATACAATTTGTAAATAATCGCGTTTAAGTATAAAAATAGCATTTGAATTTTGTTGTTAGCGGCCCTATTATAGGCCAAATTTTGTTTTATGCAGAGCCCAAACAAGCAACTTTTTCAGCGTTCATATCTGCTGAATACCAGAATTATTCTTTTCACCATTGGTAAACTTCTGATGGGTCTTTCTGTGGCTATGCTTTTTCCTTTGATTGCCACATTCAGCTTTAGCGAAAATGATTGGATTGCATTTGTAATTCCAGCGACTTTTACTTTTGCCGTCGGCTTTTTTCTGAGTAAAATATTTGCATCAAATGCGGAAATGTCCACTCGAGAAGGTTTTTCAATTGTAGCTTTAGTTTGGGTTGTTTTTACGGTTTTCGGTGCACTTCCCTATGTGTTTGTTGGGCATAGCTACACCGATGCATTTTTTCAAACAATGTCTGGTTTTACTACGACTGGATCTAATGTTTTTCGAGATATTGCTTCACACTCCAAGGGAATACTATTGTGGGGTAATATTACTCAATGGATTGGTGGAATGGGCATAATTGTAATGAGTCTAGCTATTCTTCCCGTCTTAGGAATCGGAGGTATGCAGCTATTTCGAGCAGAGGTACCGGGTCCTGTAAGTGATAAGCTCACACCACGAATTAGGGATACGGCTAAAATCCTATATCAAACTTACATTTTTTTAACCCTTGTTGAATGTTTGTTACTTTGGATAGCCGGAATGGATTTCTTCAGTGCCGTATGCCATTCATTATCCACTCTATCATCCGGAGGTTTTTCTCCCCATAATGCTAGCGTTGCGCACTACGATAATTCATGGATACATTTTATAATAATTGTTTTTATGTTGGCCTCTGGTGTCAATTTTGCCCTTCATTATCAGTTTTCGCGGTTCAAATTCTCCTCTATTTGGACAGATACAGAATTTAAATCATACCTATTTTTTACACTATCCATAGTGTCTCTTCTTGTAGCTATTTTATTCTTTAAGGGAATTTATATAGATTTATTTATTTGTGTAAGAGATGTTTTATTCACAACCATAGCACTGATTACGGGTACTGGATTTGCGACTGTAGATTACGAGCAATGGCCTGTGGTTTGTCAGGCTATTCTTTTCTGTTTATTTTTTACTGGTGGCTGTGCAGGTTCGACTACCGGTGGTATAAAAATTATACGTTTAGTCATATTTTGTAAATTTGCCTATCAACAGATCAATCAACTTATCCACCCACAGGCAATACTTAATCTAAAAGTAAATCGTCAAATGGTAAAAGATAATGTGATCAAAGGAGTACTCGGCTTTTTCATACTTTATGCACTTTCCTTTATGATTGGCACCGTTCTTATGGCATCAACCGGCCTAGATATGGTCAGTGCTAGTGCTGCAACGGCGACTTGTCTCGGAAACATTGGACCAGCTTTTGGATCAATAGGGCCAACAGACAATTTTGCCGATATCAGTGATTTTGGAAAGTGGGTTTTAGCTTTTTTGATGTTATTAGGAAGATTAGAGCTTTTTACTGTGTTGGTCCTATTCACTCCTACGTTTTGGAGAGATTAATTTAGGAGTATTACATGTGCCTGAAGATTAGTGAAATGTGGGACTTTTCTAATCCCTATAAGTGTGAAAAAAATTTTTTAAAAAAAATTAAAGAACATTCAGATTCTGCTTTTGAAGTTTGGGAATTAAAAACACAGGTAGCGAGGGCTTTAGGATTACAAGGACAGTTTGTCGAAGCATTTAAATTATTGGATTCGATTCAGACTGATCTTGAACATGCACCTCAGTGTATATCTAGGGATTTGGTAAGAGTAAGATATAACCTCGAAATGGGACGTATTTCGATCCTCAATAAAAAAGCTTGTAAGTCAATTGCTTATTTAAAGTTTGCTTTTCAGTTAGCCTGTAATATTGAAGCTGATGATTTAAGTATAGATGCAGTAAGAATGCTGGTAAGTGTCGTTTCTGTAAATGAACGGATAGAATACGGATTAAAAGGAATAAATATAGCTTTGAAGTCTAGAGATGAGAGAATAAGATCGAATGTAGGGGAGCTTGCAATTGAACTTGGCAAAGCTTATTTCTCGCGTCAGGAATATCAAAAGTCGATCGAACAATTTATGCATGCTTGTGATTTTTTTTCCAAAGCTTTTGATGCCGAGAAAGTCCGACATATCAGGCGCTCTATTTGCATCGCACAAAGATTTTTAGGGCAGCACAAAGAGGCGTTATTGGAACTTAGGGTACAAGAACAGTGGCATAAGAAATTTGGGACAACTGATGGTATTGTGTTCGAGGAAATAGCTGAAAATTTATTATCACTTGGGCATATTAGTTCAAGTAAATACTTCTCAAAAGCCTTGGAATGCTTTGAAGCAGATTCCTCGGTGGAGGAGAAGGAACCGGAAAAGTTGGCTAGAATAAGGAAATTAGCTCATTAAATCTTAAGCTAAGTAATTATTTGCGAGTAATTATGCAAGAATTCGAATATGTGATGTGTGAACAATTAAAAGAGGCTATTTTAGTGGCTGAGGTTACTGAACGACCTTTGTTACTAAAGGGTGAGCCTGGTACTGGGAAAACCTTATTGGCAAAACATGTTGCGAAGATAAAGAGTCAGCCAATATTTGAGTGGCATATAAAATCTACCTCGTTAGCGAAAGAGGGCTTATATAGCTACGATGCACTCTCGCGGCTCCACGATTCACGTTTTTTAGATCTGGATGAGGGAAATTTAAGTAAGGTAAAAAATATTTCTAACTACATCAAATTAGAGGCTATGGGAGAAGCTTTTTCTTTGAATAAACCAAGTGTTCTATTAATAGATGAAATTGATAAGGCGGATATTGAATTTCCCAATGATCTATTAAGAGAACTGGATCAAATGGAATTTGAAATTCTAGAAACAGGTGAGAAAGTTCGAGCCAAAGTTAGGCCCTTTGTAGTGATAACATCTAACAATGAAAAAGAACTTCCAGATGCTTTTCTAAGGCGTTGCATATTCCATTATATTCAATTTCCCGATCGTGAGCTAATGACCGAGATTGTAAAATCTCACTTTCCCAATATTGAAACTAATATTTTACGTAATTCATTAAAAATATTTTATCAATTAAGAAACCAGCAAAATATTCGTAAGAAACCATCCACCAGTGAGTTAATTGATTGGTTGAGTATTTTGATTAACCAGGGTGTAAGTCCGGATATGAGAGATAAGATACCGTTTTTAGGAACATTAATGAAAACTGAAGAGGATTTCGTCAGAAGCTCGTCTTGATGAGGTCTAGTATGTTTCTCAATTTTTTTTATGCATTACGGGCTGAAAAGGTGCCTACTGGACCACGAGAGTACTTAGACTTCCTTAGGGTCATAGACTATAGTTTGAGTACAAATGATGTCTTTGATTCTAAACGTTTTTATAATCTCGCAAGAGCTAGCTTAGTAAAAGATGTCACTTTTTATGACGGGTTTGATCTTGCATTCTCTAGGTGCTTTTCAGGAATAATAAATTTTAATAGTGAATTTCGAAATCAGTTGGAGACCTGGCTTAATTCTGCTATGCAGAAGGATTTAAGTTTAGCTTCCAAAGAAGCAGCCCAAAACGTATTACCTGAAAACCTTTTAAAAGAGTTAATCAAACGTATAGAAGAACAAACAGAACGACATGATGGTGGAAATTACTGGATAGGAACTGGGGGTACCTCTGCGTTTGGTCATAGTGGATATAACCATGCGGGAATACGATTAGGAGGTGAATCCATAAATAACTCTGCATTAGCTGTTGCCGGAGAGAGAAAGTTTTCTCGATACCGTAAAGATTGTGCAATTGAAATAAGGCAGTGGAAAACTGTTCTTAAGTCATTGAGAACTCTGCATCGAAGCGGGCGTCCACAACTTGATATTCCATCTAGTGTTCGGAAATCATGCGATCAGGGTGGTGATGTCGAAGTAGTTTATAAAGCCTCACGAAAAAATCAATTAAAGCTTCTTTTGCTCACAGATGTGGGTGGGAGCATGACACCTCATTCGCAAATAGTTTCTTCACTATTCAGCGCAGCGCATCAAATCAATCATTTTCGTGAATTTCATCATTACTATTTTCATAATATCTTTTATGACAAAGTTTATTCGAATATCTCTATGAAATATTCGGAAGGACTCAAATTAGAAGTTTTGATGAATCAGCTCGATAAAGATACGTGTATAATTATCGTTGGTGATGCTGCTATGGCGCCTTATGAATTATTCCATTTAACTTCAGATAAAGAATTTTTTTACAAGCATTTGTTCTATGGCCCTGATTTTGACTTGGGAAGTGTTACAGGTTGGGATAGGCTACTACAACTTAAATCAGTGTTCTCAAAAATTATCTGGTTGAATCCTGATACTGATTGGAGATCTGAAACGCAAATAAAAATTAGCTCTCAAGTATCAATGTTTCCGATGACGTTAGAAGGCTTAGAAAATGGCATACGAAAGCTACTAGTAAAGTGCTAAACTTATTAATATGGACTATAAAGTAACTCTAAAATTGTATGGTGAAATAGCGCAGTTTGATGGTAGTGAATATGCCCTAATTCGTAAGGTATCAGTTGTTAGTGAAGACCCTGATTTTCCTGATATGCTGTGTGTTGCACTGCATCCAGTTAAATTAATAGCCCTTCAACATATAGGTCCGGGTAGTAATAATTGTGGCGAATGCGATATGCCGTCCAGGAGTCGTACTTGGGAAACCTCAACCCTTGACTTAAAAGACTTCCTAGAAAGTGATGATGAAAGAAATGTTCTTTGGTAAATTTCATGCTAATTTCTGAGTTTACGAGCAAATACCCATTCACTTTAAACCAAAATTTGGTTTGGGGTGATATGGATGCTTTTCAACACCTGAATAATGTTGCCTACTTTCGATTATTTGAAAGTGTTCGTATCGCTTTTTTCGAGAAACTAGGTATTTTCGAAGTGATGCAATCTCAAAATTTAGGACCTATTTTGCACTCTACAGATTGTCGATACAGAATACCTTTAGTTTATCCTGATGAATTATTATTAGGTGCACGTGTTTCAAGAATTGAATTTGATCGGTATGAAATCAACCATGGAATTTTTTCTTTAAAAAACCAGAAATTGGCAGCGCATGGAAACGGCTTAATTGTTTGTTATGATTATACTAAGAATCAAAAAGCCAAAGTACCCGCAAATCTAATCACGTCCATATTGAATTTTCAAAGTAAATGTAAACCTGAAATGATCAATTTAGAATAATCCAGTCAATAAAAGAGCTAGAAAGAAAAATAGAGCTGAGCGATTCCAGTGTTGGACTTCAGAATAAGTTCGGTCTGGTATTAATAGAAACTTTTGAAAAGTTTTACTTTTTTCAAACGAATAACATATTAAGCTGCCTAAAAGACAAAACAACAGCATATTCATAATTAAGCGCATCTGAAACAGGAAGAAGAGCAAGCTAAAAATTCTAGGGATATTGAATGCGATGGGTGACCTAGGTAATGGTAAATCTTCGATTTTTCCTTTGGGAGAGAAACCAATTTGTTGAAGCCCCTCAAAGAAATTTTGGCCCTTTTTTCCAAAGAAAATTAATCGAATATCTTGCGGGTAATCCTGCCGACAGTGTTTCAATATGTATTCAGCTCCCACCCAATGGTTCTTATGTTCAATTTTAATTAATTCTTCAGCTGAGAAGGAATAATTTCCTATAAGTGATTTGATATTAAAATTATTTTTATACACATTCAAACGAGTAAACGGAAAACTAGCATGCACGAGTCCAATTTGAATTCCACAGTAAACTTGGTGAGAAACAACTTTAGACATAGATAAATGGTTACTTTAAAAAAAAATTTTTGCAAGTTTGAGAATATTGAATTACCAAAGAATGTTTATCAGATTGGGTTTTCGATGAATAATTAACATAAGTTGAAAAGCTGTGTTTCTTCAAATAAACTAGCGGTCTTTATGAAGTTATTTTGTTTTTTAATTCTAGGTTTATTTCATCAATTTCATGCAAAGGAATGTCATGAAGTTAGGATGGCATTAGATTTCGGCTCTACTTCTATTAAAATGGCCGTAGCTGAGGTTGATTTTTGTAGTAATAAAATTTCTGAAGTATTTTTAAGAGCTTCGCGAAAAATTGATTTTCAGGGAGATTTAATAAAATCCAGTAATAAGAAATTTAGTCGCAAAATAATGTGGACAGGATTACAAATCATTTCAGAAATGTTCCAGCTTGCCAAACCATATGATGTCAAACAAAGTTTAGCCGTAGGTACGTCTGTTTTCCGTAAAGCCATTAATGCAAGCGATTTTGCCAATAAATTACAAAAATGGTTCGATCTCAATTTTCTTGTCGTTAGTCCAAAGCAAAAAGGAAAATTGAGCTTTGAAGCTGTGAGATCAACTGTCAAGACTCCGCGTAAAAATATCGCAGTTTGGGAAATTGGGGCGGGTAGTATGCAGTTTTCCAGCATAGTCGACGAAGACCTAGAGCCTTTTACTTTTGAAGCCATATTAGCTAGTGTTTCTTTCAAGAATATCTTAATTAACAAGGTTCAAATGAAAAATTCAATGAGAATAACGTCACCCAACCCGATATCACGTGAGCAAAGCGAACTCGGTTTATTGATTGTCGACGAGTTTAGTAGTCGTGTACCTCCAGTACTTCGTCAAAAACTTTCTGATCCAAACACCAGAGTATATGGCATAGGGGGAGTCCATTCTTATTCAGTAAATAATCAACTTAGTATGCCAGTGTATGATCTTAAATCTGTCCGTCAAGCTCTGGAGAGCTCTTATGATTTGAATGATCAAGATATTGGTGGAGAATATGCGGCTACCGATGTAAGCAATCTCATATTGGTTGCAGGTTTTCTTGATAGTTTAAATATATCTCAGGTATACAGTTTAGATATAAGCATGGTTAATGGAGTCCTTGTGAGCAACGACTATTGGTAATTCATTTGCAGAGGCGTTTGAGCCAATGCTCTGCTTCGGGTAGTAATCGTTTAAGACTTTCATAATTTGCAAGTTCAAGATCCGTAAAGTCGAATCCAGGAGCCATGGTAGTGCCCATTAGTGCGACTTCACCACCATCCACTAGTCGCGAGCCTTGCCAACTATTAGCAGGAACAGTAATTTGTGGTAAGTGACCAGCTGCAAAATCACTTCCTAGTAGATGTTTCTCAAATATGGGTGTGGGATTCTCAATTAAAAAGAAGAGCTCTACAGGGTCACCGTAGTAGAAATGATAAATTTCATCGGTTGGAAGACGATGTAAATGCGAAAAACTATTTTTGGTTAAACAGTAATATATTGCAGTTGAGACTGATTTTAGTGTTTGATCTGGAGACTTATCAATATTTATTTGTCCAACACTGCGATAGGTCTCACGATAGAATCCACCCTCTTGTGGTAGTGGAATTAATCCAAAATGTTCTATTAGGTCATTAGCTTTCATTCTATTGAGAGACAGTATTTTCTAATCAGATATCTAATATTATCTCATGTTTTTCAGGTGGTAAACATTCGCTATCACTACAGGCTTGAGTATGTAGATTTAAATGGATTATAGAAGCTGCGGAATCTTTTAGCTTATAATTACATTCTATGTTTAGAATCCCTTCATAAACCGAAAGCTCTTCGTCGGAAAAATCTAGTTCTAAATCTTCTCCATCCGGGTAAATTATCTTGTCATGAACAATCTGGTTTTTATTTACAATATCTAACCGAGTCGGTATCAAATAATCTTGATAAGGCTCTGATGAGTTAATGTGAAATCCATCTTTAATTTTAATAACGATGTTAATTGTTTTATTCGAAGAAGCGGCTTCAATTGTCAAAGGATGTTTTACCAACTTTAAGGACTTCTGAAGACTAGATAATTTAGATGTATGAGTCGATGAGTCCTTGAAATAATTTACATGAGCTATTAAAGAATTTAAGTAACTTACAGATACGGCAGGATTATCAATCAGTTGACTCAAGTAGTAAGGAATAGTTTTTATAGCTTTTGATTTTAATTGATTATCCATAGACTCAAGATTCGCCTGTAAGAATACGGCAGGAGCTGATGGAAGTACGTTATCATCAAGGTCTAGTACTCGAAAAATTAAATCTTGATGTTCGCTGGAAGAGTTGAATAAGTTTTTAGATTCTTCATCGTAAAATTTTTGCCAACCGATTCTCAGCAGTTTACGAGCTTTTTCAATATAAGTAGAGTCTTTACTAATCTTACCTAAACTTATCAAAGCTCTAGCTAAATAGGAATAGTCAGTTAGGTACGCAGCAACGTTACCGTGTTGCCCGTTTCGTCCATGATGGTATAGGATTTCCTCGGACCATAATAATTTTACAAGCCTATCAGCAATGCGCTTGGCTCGTACTAGCAAATTTTCATTATCGAGCCAGTGAGATGCTTTTGCTAAACTTTCGATAGCGAGTGCGTTCCAGTCACATAATACTTTATCATCGATAAGCGGCAAGATTCTTTTGGATCGTTTTTTTAACAATTTGTCGCGAGCTGATTTATCAAGGTTCCAATTTTGTTTTAGAGGTCTTGAGAGCAGGTTAAAACCAGGGTTTTCACTTCCGTTTTCGGGCTTAAAATTACCTTCCTTTTTAATATTATAGTTTTGAGCAAATTGAATGTATTCGTTTTGACTTAGAGATTCACGTAGTTGTTTGGTAGTCCAAAAATAGAATAAGCCTTCTTGATTCTCACTTTCAGCATCTATTGCAGAGGCGTATAAACCTTCTTTGGTGGTCATATCACGTTCTAAAAAGTTAAAAATTTCTAGGGCCACATTTTTATATAAAGGGTTTTTGCTTATTGCATAGGCCGCTGCGTAAGACTGCGCTAATTGAGTGTTGTCGTAAAGCATTTTTTCGTAATGTGGTAGGAACCACCTCCCATCCGTAGAATATCTATGAAAGCCACCTGCAAGATGATCATACAAGCCACTGAATGCAAGAGTTTCCAAAAGTCGTAATGCTGAATCAATAGAAGCCTTTAATTGTGGTCTTAAACTAGTCTGCTCCAAAGCTTTATTAGTTATGAAGTATAGGATTTGATGAGGCGGGAATTTGGGCCCGCGGGTGCTAGAAGAATTTAATCTATTCAGTCGATTTTCCAGTTTACTAAGTATTTTAGTTAAGTATTGTTCGCTGATATTTATTGATTCTCGAGGTCCCAGATTAAGCATTTGTTGAAGTAAAGTATTCATGTAGTTTGCACTACTAAGAATCTCTTTTCTATTTTTATTCCATTTATGAGAAAGTTGCGTAAGTAAGTCTTGAAATTTTACTTTTGAAAAATAAGTTCCAGCGTAAAATGGAAGCCCTTCTGGTGTAAGCCAAACGTTATTAGGCCATCCACCCCGGCCTTGTCTGATAAGTTGCGTCGCCGCCATATAAATTCGATCGATGTCAGGGCGTTCCTCCCGGTCGATTTTTACCGCAATAAAATTGTCATTTAATATTCTTGCAACCTCTACATCACTGAAGGATTCCCGTTTCATTACATGGCACCAGTG
>MDTD01154526.1_pt1 | contig 13906 bp, 14 predicted proteins | sample 811221 | NCBI WGS metagenome assembly MDTD01 (sample SAMN05326646, study PRJNA326480) | marine metagenome | isolation source: seawater | place: Pacific Ocean: South West | collected 2011
CCAATATTTTATGCTCAAGATCCTTCAAAGATGTGGAGCCCTGGGCAGAAACTGGCAACCAGAACCCATCTAGCTACCACTTAATGTCAAAATGAACCTTCCCTGTGATTTAGGTGCCATGCACTTTTTGGTGGCGCGACTGCGTTAGACTCCATGAAAAAGCCCCTCCTTTTGAGAGGGGCTTCGAATTTGGGTGTGGGGAGGTTCTTTGAGCTTAATGAGTGCCCTGGTCCAGCATGTGTTCGTAGATGCCTTTTAGCTCCTCAGGGGAATGATTCTCGCCAAGGATCTTTTCGGTCTTGTCCAAAGCTTGGATCATATTTTTCATTTTTTTGTCGTTGAGTGAAAGCAGGCGCTTTTTAAGCTCGGCGACTTTTTTAGGTTTGTAAGGCTTTGAAGTGATGGTTTCGAAGAGGACACCTTTTACCTTGGACATTTCTGTTTGAATCTCCATGGTTTCTTCGGCCATTTTCATGTGGAGTTTTTTGAGCTGATCTTTTTGATCCGAAGAAAGGCTTTTGGAATCATTGATGGCCTCCATACCTTTTGCGGCGACTCCTCCGTGAAAGGTGCGGGCAGGTTGTTCGGCAACCTCTTGATCCACATCCTCTGAGGTTGGGGAAGAGGAACATGCGGCAAGACCCAAAGTCAGTGACAAGGCCAGTGAAGTTCTTAAAAATTTTTGAAACGTCATATACGTCCTTTCTCTAAAGTTGAATTTATTTAGAGAAAGCATCCTTTGTGCCAAATCTTAAATCAATGAGATTCACTCGAGAACCCAGTTCTAGGACAAAATGTCTTCAAGACTGTTAAAACGCCATGCACTTTTTGGTGGCGCTCCCGCATCTAACGCACCGGGTGCAGATTTTGGTACCTGGCACCTAAACTTTAATTGGATTGGTAGGTGATTGGGGGGTGGGGAGTGCTGCAGTTTTGGAACAGCCCAAAGCTTATAAAAAGCAGAAAGAAAAAGAGCATGGTCTTTTTGGGACTAAATGTTCTCAAAAGCCGCCACCTGACTGGAAAAGATCTTGTCAGGAGATCGGCACTTTTCGGGAAATTCTTAAGACCAAAGTCTTGGAAATTTTAAAGATTCTACTTTCGCGTTAAAATGGCCCTCGCCATTTCACGATCTCCCATAAAGCGGCTGGCCTTCGCCAAAGAAACCTCCTTCATGTCCACGCAAATGAAAAAGTCCAGGGTGTTGAAATCCGGGTCCACAGAAAGGTGCAGAAAACGGGCGTTCATCAAACTTGTATAGTGCTTCATCAAAGGGGGAATGCCCTTGCCATCCGGTTCAAGAGCGCGAATCACTGCATCCAAGTCCCCAATTTTTTGAAGACTCTTTATGTATTCCAACAAATGTGGACTGGTCCATGAAGGCTGGGGCTCAAAGGCCACGCTGGGATTCATGTGTTTGCGAAGCTCCTCGGGCCGCAAGTGATCTTTGGGACTTTCCATGGAGTCATTTCTGTTGTCGTAATTTCTGGAGTCTCCATGTTTGGTCAAGAAATACCCTGCAATCAAAGACTGAGAGAGTTCCGTGTAGTTTCCACTTAAGCTGACAGGTCCGCAAAGAAAGCGTGTCTTTCGAGAGCGGGCTCGCAATTGAGATCGATGAGGAGCTTTCAGTAAATCTTTTTCCAGGGATCCACCATCTAAATAGAGATAAACTCCAATTCCACTCCAAAGATTTTTTAAAATGTTGGGATCGTTTTGGTATTCGGCAACTACAAAGGATCTTCCCATTTCAATCATGTTTTTTTCTGCGCCAGGCTTTCCATGTTCATCAAAGGCTTTGAAAAATTCGGGAGTGAAACCAAAAAACTGATGGCTGTAAACTTTCGAGTAATCTCCGGTGGTGCGCGCCTCTTTGAAAGAGCCCAATCGATAGGCGCCGACAATTTGTTTTTGAGTGGAATTCCAAAGGAGCAAATGATCATACTTCAAATCAAACTCATCCGTGTCCGATCCCTTGCCGGAACCTTCACCCACTTCACGAAAAGTTTGCTCGCGAAGAACTCCCAAATGGTGAAGAAGGCGGGGGTCCAAGTCCTTACCGTGAATGCGTAGAACCTCTAAGTTTTCAACCTTGTCTCCGCGTGTGGTGGTGTCGGTCTTATAAACGGAAGCCTTGCCTTTTTGTTTGGCCCACTCAATCAGCTCGGCGGTCACATCTGGCGAAAGCTTGGAATCTAACTTTTTAAGTTTTCGCTCGACGTTCTCGAGTTCAGAATCTTTCTTCAGTTCGATCTGTTCGGAAAGTTCTAAAGAAGCCTCCTTGAGAGTTTGCATAAAATGCAGATCCGATGCGCTTCCAAATTTTTGAACCGCCAGGTTTTCAAAATAAACCCGGGGCATGGCTTTTCCGAAAACCACGTCTAAAGTAGAACCTGACTTTTTTAAGATTTCTCTGGGGATCAAAGCCAATCTTAAAAAATCTTTGTAAGGCGAAGAGAGCCTTGAAGCCCATTGAAAAAGAAAACTGTTTTGTCCTTCGAAAAACACAGGAAGAATTTTTGCGTCGGCCTTTTTCGCAATGCGACCCGACGTGGATTTCCATAAACCTTCCGCAGGAGGTTTCGAAGAATCCCAGAGATTCTTTGCCGTGGCCACTTCGCCAGAAGGGAAAACCAAAAGTGCTCCACCATTTTTTACATGCTCTTGGGCTTGCTCAATGGCTTTCAAATTGAATGCGCGCACTTGTGCGCGGCTGACCTTCGGATCCTCTACAATCTTTACTGCAATCACCCGCTCTCGAATTTCGGCAATTTGCGAAAGGCTGGAGTTTCCTAAGATCATGTAGTCGGATCTTTTTTGTCCGATCAAATGAGCCAAGGCCACTCCATCGGCAAAGCCGAAGGGGTGATTGGCCATGACCACAAGAGGTCCGGACTCGGGCACGTCTTCGTAGAGGCCTTGAACGTTTAAATCGATTCCCAAGATTTCTAAAGTGAGGCGAAAAAAATCTTCGGGATTTCGAACCTCACCGGCAACAGGCTCATAGGCTTTCAAAAGAGCAGAAAGCCCAAGAACCTCTTCCGCCAGCCCAGCTCCATATCGGGTCAGTCCATGAAGGAGACCTTTTCCTTTGGGAGTTTGAATGCGAAATAACGAGTTGGGAGAAAGGAGATTTTCTTCACAGCGGACGGGAGCGGAATTTCCATGCCCTTCTTCAGAAGATGGAGTTTCAGCATTTGCAAGGGAGGTGAACATCCAAAGACTGACAAACATCCAGCCACAGCCTGTAAAAAATCTCATAGAAATTCCTCAACTCAAAATCTGAGCTCTTAAAACTTAAATGTATCTCTTCGAAGGTAAAGTTTTGCGAAGACAGTGCCATCTGGCCTATGGGAGCGCAAGTGGACCGTGCAGAATAGAAGGATGAGATCCTTCTTTGGAATTTTATTCGCACTCTCGAGCTCGGCCCCAGCGCTTGCCGCGAACCCTCAATTTGAACTGATGCTGGAAGATGGTTCCCAACGGACCTTTTGCGAGGTGAAGCGCAGACCCAGCGGCGGTCCGGACTGGCGGGTTTGGTGTGGAGAAAAAGAATATGCCGTCCATTTGGTCTTCAACAAATTCCCAACGGCAAGCGGACAGGTGCGCCTTCAAATTTTATATTGGGTTTTGGATTACAACAATCGCCCAGACTCTTCTTTGGCGGGCACTCATCATGGAACGAATTTAGAAGTTCTGGTTCCATCAAATCTTCCCACCCCAACCTTTCAGTTGGGGCAGGTGGTAGATACCAATTGGAATTTAAATGTGACTATAGGTCTTGAGCCCCAATTTTTTTCAGAAGCTCGTCAAACGGACCGGGAGGATAGGTCATTGTGATGCAGTGGATGGATCCAAGTCCATCATTAGAAAGAGACTCTGTATTTAAAGGAATCACTTCAAAACCAAGACCTTCATAGACACGAATGGCATCTTGATCTTTTTCCTCGTCAAATACAGGAAGGAAGACTTTTTTCTCTATGATCAAAGAGTTCACATAGGTTTCATAGCGTCCATTGGGAGTGGGAAGCATAACCACTTTAAAACCTTCTTTTTCCAACACAGGCACGTAGCTTTCGGTGTCGGTAAGTACGGTTTTGTCGTCCACAAACTTTACGGACTCATCGGCGTGACCAATCCCTTTAACATGGGGAAGTCTTACCAACTTTTTGCAACCGTACTTCTCTGAAAAAATAGAGTTGGGAATGTCTTGAACACGGTCATTGTCGATTACCAAACAGGTTCCCAAACCGTTGGCCATAAAGTTTCCACCCTCGAAATAGTAGTCATGGTTGAGCAATTCACTTTTAAAAAACTTTGCCACACGCTCATCCGGTTCGAAATTGTGGTAGTACTTTGCGTCCACCAAAGACAACTTTTGATTGCTGTCTTCAGAAACCGTTGGAACAGGAATTCCATCCCGCGCCCAGAAGCCACCGTCCGCACCGGGAAGGTAAATTACTTTCAATCGATCTTCGGAAATCAGACTTGCGAATTTCTTTCGGATGCGATCTTTGGTTCCTTTGGAGTCGGCTCCAACAAAAATAACGACGGTCACACCTTCGGGAAGATTTTTAATGATGCCTTTTTTCACGGGGCCCGATTGAAAGGGAAAGTTTGCACTCATGATCAAGTAACCGGCGCGGTTGTACTCGGCAAACGGAAGCCGATGGACCGAAAGCACCCCTTCAGAAGGTTTTGCGGCATCAAGGATTGCGGTTTGACGGTTGTGTTGAATGATCTTTTCGGTCTGGGCTTTGGAAGGTGCTCGGGTGGGCACCGCCGATGACGTAAAGGGAACTGCGAACAACAAGGCAAGAATGACTGATTTCATTTGAAGTCCTCACTGGAGTTAATCTTGTGTTTTGTAAAATTTTCTATAAAGATCTTTGGACCAAAAGGGAGAAAAATCAATGTGGCCGGTTAAAGTATTGATGGCGCACCCCGCCGAATTCCAAGTGTCCTACAGCATCAACCCATACATGAAAGATGAGGCGGGCAACCTCAACCAGGTGGACGTTCCGAAGGCCATAAAACAGTGGGAGGCATTGAGGGATCTCTTTACTCACCTAGGGATGGCGGTCCAAGTTTTAGACGCGGTGCCGGGACTTCCGGACATGGTTTTTACCGCCAACCAAAGCTTCCCCTTTGTGAATGCAGAGGGCCGACCGTCTTTGCTGATGAGCCGTATGAAGTCTCCTTTTCGCCAACCCGAGGTGGAGCACTTTCGAACTTGGGCTATGAAAAATAAAATTCAAACTTATGAATTAAAAACTTCCGGAAATTTCGAAGGGATGGGGGATGCCCTTTGGGATTATGAAGCTCAAGAAATTTTTGGAGGCTTTGGGCCTCGGACCTCTGTGGAAGTTTATGATCAAATTCGAGAGCTGACGGGAAAGCCGGTTCATCTGTTGAAACTGGTGGATGAACGTTTTTATCACTTGGACACGTGCCTGTGTTTGCTTGGAAATTCCATCGCATTTGCAGTTCGAGAGGCTTTCGATGAAGAAGGTTGGAGTTTCTTAAGGACTCACTTCCAAACTCTGAAGGAAATTCCTTTGAAGGAAGCCTTAGAGAATTTTGCAGGCAACATGTTGGCTCTTGGTCGTCAGCAAATTGTCATGCAGTCCGGGGCTCATCAGACAAAAGCAAATTTGGAGAAGTTGGGTTATCAGATTCACGAAGTGGAGACTTCTGAGTTTATGAAATCCGGAGGATCCGTCTTTTGTATGAAGCTGCTTTATTTTTAATTGCAGATGTTTGTTAAAAAAAATCCACATTAGACTCACAGATTTCGGAATCTCTTTAGGGGCTTACTCCTTAGACTGGGACTGAACCCAAGGAGGTCTATGATGTTGATGGGTATAGATGGTCAGCCAGAAGTCTTAAGTGAAACTTTGAGCAACAATGCTGAACGAAATTTTACAGTGGGCGCGGTGGATCGCATTTCCCAGGTCCTTCGAGGAGAGATCTCTGCGATCGAGGCCTATGAACATGTCTTGGTTCATTTTGCGGCCGAACGCAACATTCACAAATTGGAAGAAATCAAAGATCAACACGAGGAAGCCGCACATTTTTGGACTCAAATTTTGTCGAACTCTGGCTTTGAAGCCGAAAGACATTCGGGACCCTGGGGTCAAGTGGTGAGGACCTTCGTCGACACGGCCACTTTTTTTGGAGACACGTCTTCATTGCGAGCTCTTCATGCCGGAGAAACCCATGGCTTGAGTGAGTATTACGAAATGCTTGCCGATTCTACGGTTCCATCTGGTTTGAAAGACAAAGTTCGAAGTGTATTCATTCCTGCCCAAGAACAGCACATTGCACTGTTGGATGCGTGGAAGGCTCCACCCCAGTTGGAAGCCTAAAATTTAGAATTTTGGTCGTGAGAGGTATGGACTATCTTTGAGGCCGAACCTTAAGGGCCAATGGGCAGCATCTCCTGCCGAATCAATTCCTACACGAGGACCTGCATGAAAATCTTTGTGGAGAAGGTGTTCTGTTTCCTGTGGGTCTGCAATAAAAAGATCTTCTTTGGTGGAGAGCAAGTTTGAACCGTTAAAGTTTTTGTCGATAGCAAGGCGTCGGCAAAGTTTGCCAGGCCCGGACAAAGATTTGTTTTTGAAATCGTCGGATGCAAAGCCTGTAAGCGGAGCCAACGCTCGAATCAAAACGGCCTCGCCGTTTCCAGTGACCAGATTTAAGCAATGATACATTCCATAGATAAAATAAACGTAACAGGTGCCGGGATTTTCAAACATCACCTGAGTTCGTGGAGTTTTGCGGCCACCGAAACTGTGACAGGCGGGATCTTCAACTCCCAAGTAGGCTTCGGTTTCTACAATTTGTGAGACCAGGAGGTTTTGCGAATCGAGTTTTCGAACGAGGAGCTTGCCCAAAAGATCTTGGGCGACTTCGATGGTGTCGCGAGCCGCCCAATTTTCTTTGAAAGAACAGAATTTTACCACGGATTGTGGGGGCGAGGATGACCCGGTCCGTGTCCAGGGTTGCCACCGGATTGTGAGGCCTGTGCGTTTGCTTTGTTGCATTCATCCACGTAGTTGTCTCGAGTGATGGTCACATTTTGACCGCGATAGCTGCTGGCGATGTTGCATGATTGAATTCCGGCAGCATCCATACGATTGAAAAAATCTGTGCAATCCTGATCGGCCATTTGAGCCAAACTCATGCGGCGACCTCTTCGGTCCTGTCTTTGGTTTCCATGGTGTGATCTGTTGTCGTAAGAGGGAGCGCCATGTGGATATCCTGAGGTTCTTCCTCTTAAAAGGTCCAAGCTTTCTTCCAGATTTGTAACGGACTGTTCAATTTCAGGAGAGCAAATTTGAACGTGATGTTCGTCTCTTGATTTGTTGCAACCTGTGGTCCCTAAGAATGTGACACAAGTTATGATTGAAACCAGCAATAGGGGCTTCGCAGGCATTGTTCCTCCTTGAATAAAGTTCTTCCATGTTTTTGCGGACAAAAAATATCTTCTTTGTTTGTGAACCTATTAAGGCAAGAATGAGGCCAAAGGAAACGGCGCTGTCTTTGTTTTGAAAGCTGAAAGCGGGAATTCCTTACAGGGACCGTCTAGACGGTGTGCGGTTTTGTAAGTGCTGCGGGGAGATTTGGTGATGAACCGAAGGTCCATCACTTCAAATGAAGAACGGACTTGATCTCTTTGAAAGTAAACTGAAGACGAAGGTGAAGATCATTCAAAACCTTCATGTTTGCACTCAACTGATTGATCACATCCAAAGAAGGATCTGTAAGCCCTGGGATTTCAGAATAAGAAAGCGATTCGCCCTCTTTCTTTACAGACAGGGATTCGCTCTCCATCAAGGGAGTCGCAAGACTTTGAATTTTATCAGTGGTTTTCGTGTTCAAAATGTATCTCCTGCAACTATGCTAAGGGCCAGGGCCCGATTTAAAAACTTAAAATTCCTTACATCTCAAAATAGTTGAGGCCCTGGTTTCAAGATGGAACCAAAGTCCAACCTTGGAAAGCCTTCCTGGTCCTCAGCCCGGGGTGTATTCGCACCGCAAGTCGTTCAAATCCTCTGCGCTCAACGTCGCTCGAATCGTTCCTTCTTGCAGATGGGTGTTCATGACACTGCCCGGAGCATCCGTATGCTCAAGCCCCAAGACATGTCCCAATTCATGGACAAACAAACTTCGTAAATCTGTGCCATTTGGAGAGTTGTGATCACTGGCGAAATTGAATTCAAAGGCACTCATGGGGGAAGCGTTGATTCTCATGTCGGCTTCGTAAATGGAGTTGCCACTCCAATACACGGTGGTCCGCCCTTGCTCGCTGGGGCGATCCGCTTCCCAATCACTGAGCCAGTAGATCATAGAATTTCCGTCACGGGAAGGGGTGGGAGGCGCATCGACTCCATATCCAACGATCTGAAATACAGGTTTTCCAAGTTCTTTTTCTAACTCTTTGTATTGGTCAATGGCTTCTCTCAAGGGCTGATAGGCTTCTGTGGGAACAGAGGAATGAACATACAGCTTTACAGGAAGATTTTTCTTCCAAGAAACTCTTTGTCCGTCAGGGTTTTGATAGAACTGACAGCTTTTCTCAGGAGCCAAGGGGCGTTGACAGCCCATCGCAAACAACGATGACAGCAAAATCAATCCACCCAGGGACCAACGCGCGGACCACGTCAGATTCAGAAAGAACAGGTTCACAGCAATTTCTCCTCTTATGAGGTACATAGAGGCAAGAATGGGTCCAGAATCTGATAAGCCGTAAATCCTTGTTATTACGAAGAAAAATCGAGATCTTTGGAATTGCTGGGGGAGCGGGAATTCGGGTTGGGTTGAACACTCTTTGTGTCTCAACCTGAGTCACTAGAGTTAAACCTCTGAAATGACTCAAGCTTTTTAGTGTCTAAATGTTATTCAGGGGCGCTGACCAATTAGGCCTTGGGAATTTTCACTCTGAGGTGGCCATTCTCCCACTTGGATTCCACAAAGTTTTCGACCACAGGGCGTCCAAGGGGAAGCTCTTCACGAAAACTTTGGTAAGAGCTGGTTGCCACGCGGTGGCCCTCAGATCGAATGTCATCTTTGAAGCTGCGTTTGCCCTGAACCACCAATTTGCCATCGTTCACGGTAACTTTGATGTGGTCCTTTTCGTTTTCAGGAACGGGGGCATCTAAGATGTAATGGCTTTCGGTTTCGGAAAGTTTCCCATCCAGTTTGCGCATTTTATAAAATGGGTCTTCGGTTTCCAGGTTCTCGCCATTTTGGCGAAGGGATCTCAACTTGTGATTGTAAATGGCAGAGGCCAACTGGTCTTGGGCTCGACGGAAAGATTCTTCGTGATGCCGTTGGTTTTTTTGAAAGGCGTCTTGAAATTCTTCACGCTGCTGGTGAAGTTCTTTTTTGTAAATGGCATCGTTACGCATTTTTTCCTTTTCGAAAATTTCACGATCCCGCTTGATGGTCTTTTCGTACTCTGTTTTGAGTTCTTTTTGCTGAGCTTCAAGCTCCTGTTCTTGGGCTTGCAAGCTGGAAGTCATTCTGAGGTTTTGTTCCGCCAAAGCTTTGTCGGTTTTTTTATGGATGTCTTGAACCTGAGTTTGGTGGACTTTTTTCAGTTGATCCATTTCCGCCAAATGCTGTTGGTGCTCGGTCATCACTTGATCGGTCCCGCTTTTTTTCAATTCCAAGATTTGCTTTTCTTGACGCTCTTTCTCCACCTGATAATTTTGCACGCCTCGGTTTCGAAGCTGATTGTAGGCGTTTTGCTTTTCTTTGCGCTCTTCTTCGATGCGTCCGCCGTATTCCTTTTGAATGTCCAAAAGTTCTTTTCGTTGAGCCGTTCTTAAATGATCTTTTTTCTTGGAGTGAGAGTTAAGATCTTCTTTTAGAGATTCGCTGAGCTTTTGAGATTGATCTTCGCGGGCTTTCAATTTGGCTTCGTAAGCCTCTTTTTGAAGGGTCAGGGCTTTTTTGTATTTGGCCTTTTCGTAGGTGAGCTTTTGATCGGATTGGTTGCGAATCTCTTCGAGGTTTTTGCTGGTTTGGGTGCGAATATGATTTACACTTGCGCGATTGTACTCTTGTTGTCTTTGAACTTCGGCTTTGCCCTTTTCTTGGAGCTTTGAAATTTCCTCTTGGTTTTGCTCTTGAATTTTAGACTTCTTTTTTCGGTATTGATCGTAAAGCTGTTGCAGCTCTTCGTTTTGTCGGGCCTTCGTGGCCTGCATTTCATTGCTCATGCCTACAAGAATAACACCAATTGCCTCAATTGAGATCGGACTTAGGAAGAGATTCTAACAGGTTTGAAGCAGGTCCCTTCGGATTGGGGCAAATGGGCTTTTTCGAGGTGTCGCCATAGCACATCCAGGTGTCTTCCATCTGAATGGTTTCCTCTTTGAGGACTGGATAGAGGTCGCGGTACTGTATGGCATCAAAGTTTGAAAGGACCGTTCGTTGGGCGCCAGTGGATTCATTGGTGATGGTCAGTTGATAGGCACGGTACTCTCCTCGAGCAAAGGGAGAGGCAAGGAGTGCGAAGGTGAGGATCAGTGCTTCCATTCGTGGGTGGTTCGCAAACTGTTGTCCACAATGTGAAAGTAGGCTCGGAGCAACATTTCGAAGGACTCAGGGTCCAAGCTTTCAATGTAAAGCTGTTTGAGGCTGAGGTTTTCTTTTTGAACCAAGCCTTGGAAAAGTTCATCAATTTTCTTGAGGTTGTCTTTTTCAAAAAGGTTCAAATTCTCGGTGGGCATTTTAAGAACTTCGGCGATTTTCTTATGGTCAAAGAGGATGTGAAGGCCATTCATTGACTGTTGGAGAAGGTGTTCGATCTGGTCCAACTGTTGCTCAGAAAAGTTCATCCTCTTCAGTCTGCGACCCCAGAGACCAATTTGACAATAAGTGATTCAGGAACCTATTATTTTTAAAGAAGTCTCACGACAATGGTCCTGAAATTTGGGAAGTGGAGTGGCCAAAAAAATGGCAGACAACAAAATTGAAATTGATGAAGAAAATGGCCTCGTTTTTGATAGTGAAGATGAGCTGTATGCCCATTTTCAACCGGACATTAACCTCCTTGAAAAAACTTACTTTTTAAAACGCTCCAAAGACGATTACTCGGAAGAGGAGCTGAAGAAATTGGAACACCACTTGGAAGCCACTTTGGATGCCCCTGATGAAGTGTGGCTTTTGGATTTGGAAGGTTTGTCTTTGGATGTGCATGCTTTTGTTCGAGAGATTGAAGACAAGGGACATTACGTGGCATTGACCTATTTGGCGGCGGGAGTTCCGAGCTTTGTGTTTTCGCACTTTGCAACCAAGGATGAGAAAGTCTTGAAGGAAATTCGAAAGGGCGAAGAAATTCCCGTTCGAGATCAGTCTGTTCCCACGGGGGCGATTGAAGGAGACTCTTTGTTTGAGGGCGATATTTTGGCAAAGGGACTTTACGATGCCATGATGCTTTTGCGTTCGGAAAAGGACATCCCTGAAGATGAGTTTCAAGACTATGCCGACATGAGAGAGCTTTGCGTGGAAGGAGCCGATGAAATTTGGAGGTCGGCAGATTCTTTGGGCAATGTTTTGGTGACCTTTATTCGCGAGGCCGAAGATGAAGGGGAGCCGAACTATGTGGTGGTGACCGTGGAAGATGAGCCTTCGGGAAGTCACTCCTTGCTGTTTTCGTTTCCAACCAATGATGCTCAACTTCTTGAGCGCTACCGTCACGGAGAAAACCTACAAGCCGACGAAGTCGTGCAGGAATCGAGTCACTGATGAAAATTTCTATGAAAATATTAATTCCAGTTTTTGCAATGGGCTTCGTGGGCTGTGTCAGTGCACCAAAAGGTCCGCAGGTGCTTGAGTTGAAATCTCCACAAGGAGAGTCTTTGAGTGCCTATCGCTCCACTTCGATTTCGAAGGAGTATGAGGGCGAGCAACTGACTCGCGAAAAGGAAGAGAGTGTTGATTTTATCGTAGAGTCCAAGCCAGTGGAGAAAAAAGGAGAACACCCTGTAGAGGTTTTGGTGACGACGGTGACTAAGGCCGGGACCATGGATCTTCATGACTACGGCTTTCCTGAAAATGGAGAGACCATTGAGTTTCATTACACGGGAAATGGAGAGGTGTTGAAGGCGGGATCCTTTCGGAAACAAAGTTTGTTTTTTGTGCCGCCCCTTCCATTGCCAGATCACCCTGTGGAAAAGGGAGACACTTGGAGTTTGGAACACACATGGACTTCGAACTCAGGAATCGAACTTCAGCTGGAAATCATAGGAATTCATAAAGGCTATCAAAATTGTGGCGAGGATTCTCCTTGTGCTGAGATCGAAGTTTCAGGATCGGTTTCGCCGGCCTTTGAAAGAGTTGTGGGTTTGGATATGGAGAGCCGCATTTCGGGAACTTTATTGTTCTCTTTGCCGAAGGGTGAGGTTTACTCTTCAAAAATTGAAAGCCGAGAAATTTTGAGCTTTCCCAATCGAAAGATTCTTTCCCGCTCGTGCATGGTTTCAGTTCCTGCGGAAAAGAAGCAATTGGAAGGTGTGAAGTTTCCTGAGTGTCCTTTGGTAGACCAGTAGACAGAGTCAACTTTTTAGGCCCAAAGGACTCATCCGGCGGTTGCACTCCTCCGTGGGACCACAAGTCTTTGCCCTTCGGGTAAATCACTTCCTGTTTCCTTGAGGTTTACTCGAGTAAATAATTGAACCTGAAAAATTACTTAACCGAGGAATCACTATCCCTTGTCGCGGTCCGTTCCATTGTATTGAGTCTTATTCTCAAATTCTAAGATTCATAGAAAAGGACCTCCAGCAAGCAGGATGCGTTTTGCCCGTAGGGCAAATGCTGGAAGAACTCATGGAAGAGTGTGTCCGGTTCTATGAATCTTAGAATTTGGGAAGAGGAGTCCATGCATGAAAAGCTTAGCCTTTGTGGCGGTTGTGGCTGGAACACAGTACTTGAAGATTACTTCTTCGTTGGTCGCCTCCAAGTCGGACTGGAAGAATGTGATCGATTTGTAAGAACTGGCGAGATTCGCAACCTGGATATTGGCATTTGTAGTTTGCACTATTTAACACATCATTTCGTAGGCGCTTGGAAATTTGCCGGGGATTTTTTGACTTTGGTGCACCTAACTCTGTGTTCTTATTGGATTTTGAAGATTTCGTCTGAGTATTTTCATAAGATTTGAGTTCTTTCTCAATCAAATCCATCAATAGGCTTTCCGCATTGTGTTTGTGGGACTTTAAGGTCTTCAACTTTTCTAATTTTTGGTTTTGTTCGTGGGTCAACTCCAACCTCAAATGCACTTTATCCACATATTCTATTTTTTTGATTTTAATTGGCGAATGGGGCTCCAAAAACATAGCTTTTACTTCTCTGGAAGATTTGTTTTCCAAAGACTTTAAAACTTTTCTTTTTTCAGCCAACGGCCTCTTTCGAAGATGTTTAAAAGCTGTGGTCACTGCGGAAAGTGTCAAACTTCCTTGATCTATCTTTTGTTTGATTTCTGGAACCTCTTTCGCAAGCCGTACACAAGCTTGGCGTTGATAAGCGGTGGCTTCAGAATAGTTGAGGCCCCTGACCAAGTAGTCAAAAAGAGAGCTGTAACCCATATCCAAATAGCCGCGACCATCTTCCATTTGTTGCAACTTGTTTAAGATATCAGAAGTGATTCGTCTTTCTTTTTGGCGAAGTTCAAGCAACTCATTGTGAATTTTCATAAGTCCTCTTTTCTTTGAAAGAACATTACCATGGGTTTTTATTTTCAGATTTTGCCTTCTAAAAGAGTCCCAGAGGGACGAATAAGTTTCTGTCAGGAGGGTTCCCCCGAAGGAAAAAAGAAACGGTCACAAAAGTTCATGGGAGGTAAGGAAGTGGTTCTGTGAGTGATCTAAACATCCTGTATCACTTGAAAGAA
>MDTD01011764.1_pt1 | contig 13905 bp, 11 predicted proteins | sample 811221 | NCBI WGS metagenome assembly MDTD01 (sample SAMN05326646, study PRJNA326480) | marine metagenome | isolation source: seawater | place: Pacific Ocean: South West | collected 2011
AGATCTACTCTATCATCCACTCCTTTGCCGCACTGAATGTTCCAGGTTAAGACTTTTGTCATTTAAGTTACGGTAGCATTTATAAAAATACAAAAAGTCAATATTAGCTCTCCAGCAACTTGGCATCTATCAGATGTCGAGCAACCTCAGAGAATCCTGAACCGCCAATACCTGTCGTGATATAAGTTGGGGGTTTATCCAAAAGACTTTCGAATCCACGAACATTTGCCACACCAATGGAGTTTGAAAAAAAATCAAACATCGGCGCATCATTTGGAGAGTCTCCCGTGAACAAGAAATTTTGTTCACTTTCATCAAGATCAACACGAAGACAATTGGAAGCAAAAGTTTTGGTCATTGTCATCTTGTCATAATTTCCAAACCATCCATTGACATGAATTGAGCTCACTTTAACCGTTACACCCTCTTCAATTAAGATTTCAACTATTTTATCAACACTTTTGGACGATAGTGGTGAAATATCTTCACAAATATCAAAAGCAATATCTGTTTCTCGATAAGATTGATCAGCAGAAATAGCGGAGCCAGGCACTTCTTGAATGATACGCTGACCTAATGCCTTTAAACGCTGTATTTTATCTAAGCGACTCTTTTCTGAGTCGGCATAATAACGGGCCATGTGCCTTTCTTCACGGTCATAACAAAAATAAAAGGCGCCGTTCTCTCCTACGACACCAGATACCGGCCACATACGGGCTATGTGATCACACCAACCCGCCGGTCTACCTGTAATCGGCACCACCGAAATTCCTTGCTCTCTCAGAAATTCCATTGCGCAGTATGCTTCAGCCGTCAAATATCCATCTGTCGTCAATGTATCATCTATGTCAGTAAAGACGCCTCTTATACCAGTCAGCGTTTCTTGGGGGATTTCAGAAAAAGGTAGCATTAAGCGTCTCCAGTATTTTCTCTGGTGTAAATTAAATTTGATTATACTTCATAAATTTGATTAATTTTTATCTCCAAAAATATTTGGGTCAGATTTTGATTATTACCAATCTCTCTATTTGATTCCAGCCTGCATGAAAGACTGGACAAACTGACGTTGAAACAGCAAAAAGGCGATGAGTAGTGGCGCTACAGCTAACAAAGTACCTGCAGTAATTATCGACCAATCAACACCAGACTCAGGTGCTCCAAAAATTGCCAATCCGACAGTTAAAGGACGGGTGTCGATAGAATTAGTGATCACTAATGGCCAAAGAAAATTATTCCAATGATAACTGATTGATACCAGGCCATATGCAACGTAAGTTGGACGAGCCAAGGGAACATACACTTTCCATAGAATCCCAAGTCTATTGCAACCTTCGACTCGAGCCGCATCTTCTAACTCTTTTGGTATCGTCTTGAATGTTTGGCGCAAGAGAAAAATGCCAAAAGCACTAGCCATGTAGGGCAAACCAATTCCAGCGATAGTGTCAACCAGGTTTAACTTACTCATAGTCAGATAATTCTCGACAATCAAAACTTCCGGCATAATCATCAACTGCAATAAAACAAGTGCAAAGGCGATTGATTTACCGGCGAACTCAAAACAGGCAAATGCGTATGCAGCAAGCGTGCAAAGGATAAATTGCGCAATTAAAATAGAAGAAACCAAAATAAATGTGTTTAAAAAATATTGGGCAAAAGGAGCCTGGTTCCAAGCGACCCTGAAATTTTCTAGTGATAAAGGTGCAAGAAGTTCAAACCTCGTCGCAAATTCTGGCGGATGGAATGCACTCCAAACAGCGTATAGTAGGGGAAGTAACCATAAAAACCCTAAAATCCAAGCCGCGGTGGTTTCGAGATAGAAGCTCCATCCCTGATTTTGACTTATTGCACTCATTGATAATGAACTTTCTTATCCAAAAATACAAATTGCCCAATAGCTATTGAAGCGAGCACAAGTAACAGAACAACAGTCAAAGTTGATGCATAAGCTTGATCTAGAAAACTGAAAGCAACTTCGTAAATATAGTATAACAATAGTGAACTACTATTGTCTGGCCCCCCCTTAGTTAGTATGAAGAGTTGATCAACTAATTTAAAAGAATTTATAATTGCATTAATCAAAACAAACAAAGTAGTTGGCATTAGAAGTGGAAACATTACGCGACGAAAATAATACCATCGATTTGCCCCTTCTAAACGGGCGGCTTCCTCTAACTCAGGAGGTAAAGTTTGAAGCGCCGCCAAATAAAAAATCATAAAAAAACCTGCTTCCTTCCAAATTGTAATGACTATGATACAACCAAGAACTGTGTCAGGATCACCCAACCAATTTTGACTAGAAAAACCGAAGCCTCTACTTACCTGATCAATAAGACCAATTTCAGGTGTGTAGAAAAATAACCATATGTTGGCTACTGCAATCATAGGAAGAATAGTCGGTGTAAAGTAACTCATTCTAGCAAGCGACTTCATCGGCAAACGTCCATTTACCCAAATTGCCATTACAATAGCTAGCGCAATGGAAATTGGTATAGTGCCAGCAGCATAGATAACATTATTCCACGCAACTTTCCAAAAGACTTCATCTTCCAACATGTACTCGAAATTTTCTAGGCCAACAAATTCAGCAGGTTTTAAAGCTGTGCCTTGAGAGAAGAAGCTCTTAGCCAAAGTTGCAATAGCTGGATAATAAGTAAATGTGATTAGAAAGATTGCCGCCGGCATCAATAACAACCAGCCATACACAAAGGATGTTTGATAGCGTTTGGTCATGATAATATATAGATCCAGTTGCGGCATAAAGATCCCCAGAAATCTCCATTCTAGAAATTTCTGGGATTATTATACTGCATTTCATAGGGATTAACGATACCGCTTAAGCAAACGATCAGCTTGTTTTTGCGCAGCAGACAAGGCCTCCGAGGGCGACTTCGCACCTGTCAAGGCTGACTGAATTGCATCATCAAGTAGTTTGCGCACGCGACCAGTTTGATATGTGGAAAGCTCTGCAGTAGCGTACTTTAACTGATCGCGCGCAACTGCAGCAGGTGGAAATTCTCCAACATATTTTTTCAATGCTGCGGTTTCGTATGCATCTGGACGAGTGCCCAAATAACCAGTCTTCATGCTCCACTCACCAGTGCGTTCAGGTTGCGTAAGAAACTTTATCAACTTCAGAGAGGCTTTACGCTCTTCTGGTGAGCTTTTTTTGAATATATAAAAGTTTCCACCGCCTGTTGGAGTGCCGCGACGTTTATTAGATGGTAACATTGCAACACCAAAATCAAATTTAGCATTCTTCTTTACTGTGGTAAGATTTCCCGTCGAATGCCACATGATCGCAGTTTTACCCTCAAGAAAATTCTGACGAAGCGTTCCCCATTCGATAGTCCCCGAGGGCATAATGCCATGTTTTTCACCAAGACCTTTCCAAAACTCCAATGCTTCTATTGTGGCAGGCGCATCAAAAAAAGTTTTATTACCATCGCCATTCATCAATACTTGGTTATTTTGCATGGCAAGGGCACCAAACATCCAATAGGGATAGCCAGTTGATGGAATCATCGCGCCCCATTGCTCAACATTACCACCGCTCTTTGTAGTCAATTTTTTTCCTGCTGAAACCAATTCATCCCATGTTGCAGGAGGATTTTCAGGATCAAGTCCGGCAGCTCGAAAGGCATCTTTATTATAATACATCACAATTGTTGAACGTTGAAATGGAATGCCCCATGTCTTGCCTTTTGTTTTACCATTCTCCATCAAAGCTGGATAAAAACTTTTGAGCCAAGCCTTATCCTCGGCCGTTTCTACAACATCATCAAATGGAACTATTGCGCCTTGCTCAATAAGTTCATAGATATCTATTGAGAACATTACTGAGGTTTGAGCTGGTTTACCGCTGTTTAAGGCAGCAAGTGCTTTTATTCGTGCATCATTATAATTTCCAGCATAAATTGCATTTACTTTTATGTCTGGGTTTTCTTTTTCAAAATCAGCAACCAATCCATCAACTATTTTGGTAAGTGCACCTCCAACAGCCACTGGATAATACATTGTCAATTCAACAGCAGAACTAGCAGATGTTAATCCTAAACAAAGGGCAACTGCTAGCACCATTTTCTCAAAAAAACTTTTAATTTTAAAAATCATTATTTCCTTCTCCTTTTGTATTTGAGCGAACAACTATTTTGCTCACTCCTTATTGCTACCGTATTCAGAAAAAATACCGTAGCTATTTGAAAGTAAGACTCTGAATTTCAGCAGCCTTGACATTTTCAACTCGTTTACCTGACTTATAATCAAAAAAATGAACATCTGAAGGTTTCCAAGAAAGACCGACAGATGTAGGTTTCGTAATTTTTATACGTTCCTTGGTTCTAACCAAAACACTTTGACTGCCAATCTGAGCCTTGATTAATGTCTCCGACCCAAGATAATCTGCTGAGACTAACTCGGCCTCAATTCCTCGATGATCAGAAATAGATAGATTTTCAGGACGTATTCCAATTAAAACTTCAGCGTCGTTAGTCTCAACAACAGGTGTTTTATTTTCGCCCTCAATAACAATTCCGGTATTACTTTTTACTGTCGTCAATAAATTCATTGAAGGCGTCCCTATAAAACCCGCTGAAAAGGCGGTAGCCGGTTTGTCATAGAACTCATCCGGAACTCCCTCCTGCTCAATTTTTCCGTCTCGTAAAAGAATAACTTTATCGGCCATGCTCATTGCCTCGGCCTGATCATGAGTAACATAAACTACCGTCATTTTAAGACGTTGTTGCAATGCTCTTATTTCAATACGCATATCCTGCCTGAGCTTTGCATCCAAATTGGAGAGTGGCTCATCCATCATACAAATGCGATTTTCTGCGATGATGGCGCGCGCAAGTGCTACACGCTGACGTTGCCCCCCAGATAACTGTGAAGGCTTTCTATTTAAATAATCGCTAAGACCGACAATTTCTGCAGTCTTTTTCAATCGATTTTTTTGCTCAACTTTTGGTACCTTTCGTACTTTAAGGCCAAATAGAATATTTTCTTTTACGTTCAAGTGTGGAAATAATGCATAGGATTGGAAGACCATTGATAGGTTTCGCTCCGAAGGTGGAGCATGTGTAACATCCTCACGCCCAATAGTAAGCCTTCCATCACTGACGGTCTCAAGTCCTGCTATCATCCTTAGAGTGGTGGATTTTCCACAGCCTGAAGGTCCCAGCAAAACTGTGAATGTTCCTTCATCAACACGAAAAGAGATATCATTAACTGCTACAGTATCGCCCCAACGTTTAGAAACATTTTGTAGTTCAATTGAAGACATTTAAAAAAGAATCCTACCAACAATCTTTTTTTTGATTGTACAGTTACGACCATAAATGTAAGGTTTCTTACAAGATAGAGTCAAGAGTTTACAAAATTTTGTTCGAACAGATCATTTTTTTGCATTTTTTACGGACTTCGATTATGACGAAGCGTTTGAATAGTAACTTAAACTAAGAATTTAAATTTGAAAAAACCACAATAAAAACAAAATTATAGCTCCCAAATCAATCATCAAATAGGTGCCATCCAAGCAACTTCTCATCTCAAATTCAAGTTTCTAGTCTCAGTTTCTAATGGAGACAACCTCTAGATTAATAAAAAGTATAGATCGTTGAAGCAAATACTGTTTGATTTGACACATTCAGTTTGAACAAACAAAACAAGAGAGAATTTTCATGACTAATTTTCAGAAAGAATCTTTTGATTTACTGATCATAGGTGGGGGTGTAAATGGTTGTGGCATTGCTCGTGATGCAGCAGGTCGAGGGCTTAAGGTGTTACTCTGTGAAATGGGAGACCTATCAAATGCAACTTCGTCCTCCTCTACAAAACTATTTCACGGAGGATTACGTTATTTAGAATATTATAAATTTCGCTTAGTGCGTGAGTCTCTAATTGAGCGTGAAAACTTACTTTCGGCAATGCCGCACATCTCCTGGCCTCTTAGGTTTATTTTACCTCACCATGACGGTTTGAGGCCAGCTTGGCTTCTGCGTCTTGGCCTTTTTATTTATGACCATTTAGGAGGAAGGAAAGTTTTACCGCCAACAAAGGTATTAGATTTGACTGCAGATGACGCAGGGAAATATCTCAAAGCATGTTACAAAAAAGCATTCGAATATTCTGATTGCTGGGTTGATGACTCACGGCTTGTAATTTTAAATGCTAGAGATGCTGCAAAAAAAGGAGCCACAGTATTAACACAAACTCGTGTAGAGAAAGCTGAGCGTCAACAAGGAAAATGGAAAATCACGGCAAACACCAAAAAATCAAGAAAATCGAAAATTTTTTATTCAAAAGCTATTGTCAATGCAAGTGGACCTTGGGTTTCTGATGTTTCAAAATTAACTTTTGATGAAGAAGACACCAATCAAATTAGACTTGTTAAAGGTAGCCACATTGTAACGAATAAGCTCTTTGACCATGATAGACCATACATCTTTCAACAAAATGATGGTCGAATTATTTTTGCTATTCCATATGAGTATGACTACACGCTTATTGGAACGACCGATCAAGACATAAAAGGTGACCCCGGCAAAGCCCAATGCTCTCCTGAAGAGGCACAATATCTTCTGAAGGCTGCTGGTGAGTATTTTAATAAATCAATAAGTCTAGATGATATTGTCTGGAGCTATTCAGGCGTTAGGCCACTTTTTGATGATGGTGCCAATTCTGCCACTTCAGCGACAAGAGACTATTCTCTAGAATTAAGTACTCAGAATGATAAATTGCCTTTACTCAATGTTTACGGTGGGAAGATAACAACTTATCGGAGATTAGCCGAAGCAGCTGTTGAAAGACTAAATCCTTGGTTCTCAAATATGAAAGGTGCGTGGACAAGGCGCTCTCCTTTGCCTGGTGGTGATTTCCCAATCAATGGCGTTGAAGATTTAATCTCCGATTTAAAAAATAAATTTCCATTTTTATCTGAATACTGGGCAAAAAGGTTAATTAGAGCCTATGGTACAGATGCAAAAAAGATTTTAGGCGAAGCAAAAAAAATGGAAGATCTTGGCAAAAATTTTGGGGCTACTCTTACGGAAAAAGAAGTTAACTGGTTGATTGATAATGAATGGGCAAATTGTGCTGATGATATCATTTGGCGTCGATCAAAATTAGGTCTGCGCCTCAATCAGATAGAGCAGGAAGTCCTGCAGTCCTGGATATCAGGCCAAAAATTAGACAGTAGAGTAAATTAAATGCCTTTTTATTTTGTGCCCTTTCCCGTCACATTTATTAGGCACTGTATTAATTGAAGTTCAGATGCAGGTCAGCTATCTTAGAAAAAAAACTATTTTCTAAAACGTAACTTTTTAAAAAAAATGGTCACTACAACTGAAATTAAACGAGTACTAATCAACAGTCGCCAACAAGAAATAACAGATCTTGTTCGTAAAAATGGTTTTGTTTCTATAGACGTAATGGCAGAACATTTTGGTGTTTCACAACAAACCGTTCGAAGAGATATAATTTTTTTGAGTGAACAAAATCTTGTTCAACGTCATCATGGTGGTGCTGGACTTCCTCAGGGTCTTGATAGACTGGCCTATTCCAACAGAAAAATACGAAATGCGTTTGAGAAAGCTCAAATAGGTGAGGTTGTTGCAGCTCACATTCCCAACGGCGCATCGCTTTTTATAGACATAGGAACGACAATGGAAGCTATTGCGGCAGCTCTTTGCGAACACCAAGATCTCAGAATTGTTACCAATCATATTGGTGTTGTCTCAACTTTTTGCGAAAATACTGATTTTGAAATTGTTCTTGCCGGTGGATTAGTCAGAAATCGAGATCGCGCTGTTACAGGCGATGCAACAGCAGAATTTCTGAATAGGTTTAGAGTTGGTTATGGTATTTTTGGAATTGGATCTATCACAGAAGATGGACAACTTCTTGATTATCATTATCGAGATGCACAAGTATCACGTTCAGCGATGGAAATTTCGCGTATAAAATTTGTTGCAGCCGACAATTCAAAATTTAATGCCGACGCAATGATGCCATTCGCTCATTTATCTGAGATAGATGGGATATTTACTGATCGACCTCCAATCGACTCTGTCGCAAACTTAATCAAGCAAAGCAAAGTCAAACTTTATTTACCCTAACAATTACTGTGTATAGAATAAAAAGCAGATTGCTCTTAAAAATGTGATCTACCAAACTTTAAAATACGTAAAAATTTTATAGAATATTCAAAAACAGCCAAACGAAAAGTCGAGATTTTCTTAATGAGTAATTTAAAATTACAAACTAATAGTTCGTATGTCGACTACATTTCTAGTCAACTCGAGCAAGAACTTGATTGGCTTAACAATCATAAATTGTACTCAAGTATAACAACTATGGATGATTTGCGTGAATTCATGCGTTGGCATGTTTTTGCTGTTTGGGATTTCATGAGCCTATTAAAAACTCTTCAAATTAAATTAACAGGAATGAATTTACCCTGGCAACCACCAGAAGACAATGCAAGTGCGAGATTAATAAATGATATCGTTTTAAACGAAGAAACTGACATAAATCTAACAGGATCGTCATCGAGTCACCTTGAACTTTATCTTGATAGCATGGAAGAGATTGGGGCAGACATATCAAATTTCCGTACTTTCAGTAACAATCTCACAGAAGGAAACTCTCTAATTCATTCTTTACTCAGAGCAAGGACCCCACAATTTGTTCAAGATTTTGTCTGCTATACAATAAATACAGCACAAAAAGGTTCATTAGCCGAGATTGCAAGCTCATTTGTGTTTGGGAGAGAAACTGTCATACCCGATATGTTTCAACAATTTCTCAATAACTGGGGAGTAAATTATAATGACGCTCCTAAAATGCATTATTATCTATCGCGCCATATAGAAATTGATGCTGACGAACATGGACCCGCCGCCATAGCTTTATTAAATAATATAATAAGCCGGCATCCAAAAAATGAAGGTGATGCGCTTAAAAGCGCCAAAAGAGCAATTGCAAAAAGAATATCTTTTTGGGATGGAATACATTCTTCATTAAAGAAGAAAAAAAATAAATTTCATCTAAATAACCTTTAACTACTTTTTTTATCAGTCCATCATCAACTCATTTATTTTTTCTCTGGATTCTTGTCGTTTTGAAGTTAAACATAATGGAAGAAATTCAGTGATTAACATTGGAATATGTGGAAATTAAACCCTATGAGATAACATGATCATAGGAGCTAAAAAAAGCGCCACAAAAAAATCACTCAAAATTTTCATGGGCTATTTGTCAAAAATGCTGTTTCATCTCAATATTCAAACTGAGACGGACAACATCCAATTTCTAATGAAAATATTGATTTATTCAGCTGCCACTTCACTGATGTTTGTCACTCGGCAAGCCGCAAATTTAAATTCTGGTATTTTTCCATAAGGGTCGACCTGTGGATTTGTCAGTATATTAGCGGCGGCTTCGACATAAGCGAACGGAACGAAAATCATATCATCTGAAACCGCTCGGTCAGCTCTAGCCATTATAGTAATAGATCCGCGTCGTGTTTCTACCGTTATCATGTCACCTGCGTTAACACCCAGCTTTTTCATGGTGCGAGGATTTAAAGATGCATTTGCCTGTGGTTCAACAGTATCAAGCACGTGCGCACGTCGAGTCATTGAACCTGTATGCCAGTGTTCAAGTTGACGACCAGTTGTTAGTATAAGTGGATATTCCTTATCCGGGGTTTCTGCAGGTGCTATTATATTAGCAGGTGTAAAACGTGCCCTACCATCCGCACGAGGAAATCCCTCACCAAAAACTATCGGTTGTCCCGGATCAGTCTCATTTAAAGATGGATATGCTACTACGCCCTCTGTCTCCAAACGTTCCCAAGTTATGTTATTTAATGATTTCATTGAAAGTTTCATCTCAGAAAACACGTCGCTTGGATGAGTATACAGCCAATTAAGACCCAGTCTTTTAGCAAGCTCAACTGTAATCCACCAATCTTCTCTTGCTTCGCCAGGAGGCGAAATCGCTGGACGCCCCATTTGAACTTGTCTATTGGTGTTGGTGACTGTCCCGGTTTTTTCCGCCCAAGCTGACGCCGGTAGTATTACATCAGCGTAATTTGCTGTTTCAGTAAGAAATACATCCTGAACAACCAAGTGATCAAGTTTTGCTAATGCATTGCGGGCGTGCTCAACATCGGGATCTGACATTGCTGGGTTTTCACCCAGAACATACATCGCCTTTATATCGCCATCATGCACTGCATCCATAATTTCAGTGACTGTCAGGCCTTTCTCGCCCAGAATCTTTTCAGACTGCCATATCTCATTGAATGCTGATCGAACACCTTCGTCAGTTACACTTTGGTAGTCTGGCAGAAACATGGGTATTAAACCCGCATCTGAAGCTCCCTGAACATTGTTTTGCCCCCGCAAAGGATGAAGTCCTGTTCCCGGACGACCAACTTGTCCACACATCAAAGCAAGAGAAATCAAACAACGAGAATTGTCTGTCCCATGAATATGCTGAGACACACCCATACCCCAGAATATCATAGCTGATTTTGCACTCGCAAAATCTCGAGCAACTTTACGTAAAGTCGCAGAGTCAATACCGCAAAATTCAGACATTTTTTCAGGACTGAATTCCTTGAGATGTTGTTTCATCTCACTCCAGTTCTCCGTGTAACCGTCAATGTATTGTTGATCAAACAGCTTTTCTTCGACTATCACATTCATAATTGCATTCAGCATTGCTACATCTGATCCGGGACGAAATTGTAACATATGGGTCGCATGTCTTTTTAGTCCATGACCTCGTGGATCCATAACAATTAGTTTACCCCCCCGCTTGGCAAATTGCTTAAAATAGGTTGCCGCAACGGGATGATTTTCAGTAGGATTTGCACCTATGACAATCGCAAGATCAGCATTCTTAATTTCATTAAATGTTGCAGTGACAGCTGCTGATCCAACATTCTCCATCAATGCAGCAACGGAAGAAGCATGACAAAGTCTTGTACAATGGTCCACATTGTTGTGAGCAAATCCCTCACGAATTAATTTCTGAAATAGATAAGCCTCCTCGTTTGAGCATTTAGCGGAGCCAAAACCGGCAACGCGAGTTCCTGAAATTTCTCTTTGCTTAGCGAGGCCACTTGCAGCAAAATTGAGTGCCTCCTCCCAGCTTGCTTCCCTAAAATGTGTCAATGGATTGGAAGGATCAACATTAAGCCCCTTTGTAGGTGCATCATCTCGACGAATTAGCGGGCTTGTCAAGCGATGATCATGATGAATGTAATCAAATCCAAAACGGCCTTTTACACACAGACGATTTTCATTAGCGGGACCATTAACTCCCTCAACATATTTTATTTTTTCATCTTTAATCTTGTATGAAAGCTGACAGCCAACTCCACAATAGGGACAAACCGACTGAACTTCTCTATCGTAATCGGCTCTATCCCCTACTTGTTGGTCATTTAGAACAGTCGCAGGCATCAAAGCTCCTGTCGGACATGCCTGAACACACTCTCCACAAGCCACACAAGTTGATCCGCCCATTGGATCACCCATATCAAAAACAATCTGCGCCGCGTGACCACGGCCAGACATACCAATAACGTCATTTACTTGAACCTCACGGCATGCCCTAACACATAAGTTACAATGAATACAGGAATCAAGATTGACACGCATCGCTACGTGAGAGTCATCAAGAAGCGGGACATGAATATGGTCTTTAGATGGGAAACGGCTCTCATGAACGTTGTTTAGCACACTCATCTTTTTAAAATGTGACGAAGCATCATGAGCTCTCTCTGGTTGATCAGCTGCTAACAATTCCACAATTAATGCTCGAGACTTTTTGGCTCGATCAGAATTAGTCTTTACAACCATCCCTTCTTGCACAGTTCGAATACACGATGCAGCTAAAACTCTCTCGCCTTCAATTTCAACCATACATGCACGGCAATTGCCATCAGATCTATATCCTGAACCTGGTTTATGGCAAAGGTGGGGTATGAGTTCACCTTCAGCTCTAGCTGCTTCCCATATACTAGTCCCCTCACCAACAATAACATCTCGACCGTCAAGAGAAAAAGTAACTGTTTTTTGTATTGTTGGATCAAGCATGGTTTCTTAACTAATCTCACTCTGAAAATGTTTCAAGGTTAAAAGAATAGGATTTGGAGCTGCTTGCCCTAAGCCGCAAATTGATGAGTCCTGCATAACATCGCACAAATCATGTAAAAGTGATTGATCCCATATATCTTCTTGCATTAGCTGAACTGCTTTACTGCAACCGGTCCGGCAGGGTGTGCATTGCCCACAACTTTCATCTTCAAAAAATCTCAACATATTTAATGCAGCATCCCGAACTTTATCTTGATCTGATAAAACAACGACTGCAGCTGACCCAATAAAGCTACCATAAGGTTGAAGAGTGTCAAAATCTAGAGGGATATTATCAAGATTAGCTGGTAAGATTCCAGAGGATGGCCCGCCAGGTTGATAGGCTTTGAAAACATGACCCTCAGCCATTCCTCCTGCTGCTTCTATAATATCAATAATCGTAGATCCTGAGGGCAACAAATGCACACCAGGCTGAGCTACCCTTCCCGAGACAGAAAAGCTTCGCAAACCTGACCGTCCGTTTTTTTTTACTGACCGTAATATTTCAGGTCCTTCTCGGCAAATTCTAGCGATCCAATAAAGTGTCTCAATGTTGTGAACTAAAGTTGGCCTATTAAAAATTCCAACTTGAGCTACAAACGGGGGTCTGTGCCGAGGTAATCCCCTCTTGCCCTCAATCGACTCAATCATTGCGCTTTCCTCCCCGCAAATGTAGGCACCAGCCCCACGACGCAAGTCAATAAATCCCTTCTTTACCAGGCCAACTTTTTCAAGTTTTAATATTTCTCTACGCAGTATTTCAAGTACAACTGGGTATTCATCTCTCATATAAATAAAGCAAGTTTCCGCTTCTACAGCCCAAGCAGCTATAAGCATACCTTCAAGGAATAAATGTGGTGTTCTCTCTAAGTAATAACGATCTTTAAAGGTGCCAGGTTCGCCTTCATCACCGTTAACCGCAAGGTATCTCGGACCATCAGCCTCACGAACAAAACCCCATTTTTTCCCCGATGGGAACCCTGCGCCACCTAAACCACGCAAACCGCTATTCAGTATGCGATCTTGAACTAACTTCCAATCACCATCGATTCGCAACATCTCTAATTGATCATAGCCTCCATCAGAGCGATACGATTTAAAGTCCTGATAACTTTTAATGTGAGGCTTTGTATCACCCTCAGAAATAGCTCTCTCAACTTTTTCCTTGGTTGCATAGTCAATGTGATTGTGTCCAATTTCGAGCGTAGGAGCTTTGTCACAACGCCCCATGCATGGAGCCCTCAAAACCCTCACCTTTTCAGGATTCATTCCATCCAGTAATGCAACACGAAGTGCCCTGGAGCCAGCGAGTTCACAAGAAAGCGAGTCGCAAACGCGTATTGTCAAATCAGGTGGGGGCATTTCATCTTCATGAACTACGTCAAAATGAGCATAAAAGGTTGCCACCTCATAAACCTCTGTTTGACTTAAACTTAATTCCTCAGCCAAAGCAGTCATATGATTTAAAGACAAATAGCCATACCGGTCCTGAATTAAATGTAGGTATTCAATCAACAAATGCCTCTCTCGTGGCCGATCTCCGATTAATTCCCGTATCTGAAGGATTGAGTCATCATCTAGTTGACGGCCTTTAGGAGTTTTTCGACCCTTACCAGGCGCAGATTTCCATATGCCGGCATCCAAGTTAACAGTATCCACCTGAAATTCTCCTCAGGGTTTATTTTCAAATTTTTTGCGACCAAAATAAGTTTGCCACAAAAATTACATTACGCCAATAAAACCAATTAAATCAATTACA
>MDTD01107589.1_pt1 | contig 13904 bp, 17 predicted proteins | sample 811221 | NCBI WGS metagenome assembly MDTD01 (sample SAMN05326646, study PRJNA326480) | marine metagenome | isolation source: seawater | place: Pacific Ocean: South West | collected 2011
GACGACGTAGTAAGGCTTGAGGACGACTATAGAAAAATAGATTAGATTTTCCAAATTTCTTTAATGTAATAATTACCCATTTTTATTTTTGATACAATTCCAGTATTCCATGAACTTTTACCCTTAGTTCTTGCACTAAAATCTACATTAAATCTAATAACTCTTGCATTATCTCTTTTTGCTTTAATATATGTAAAAACATCAAAAGCAAAACCATTTGGAGCATCTGTTAAGACATTATTAATTAAAGTATTGTCTATCAAAACTGGTAAACCAGTAATGTCGTAATAAACTCCTTTTTTAATGAGTGATGTATAACATGCCATCAAAAAAGTAAAAACAACATCAAAATTATTTCTATTTCTTCTTCTTCCTCTTATATATATTTTTTCTCCAGAGATTCGTTCTGATTTCATTATTTCTAAAGCTTCGATTAAGGAACTTTGCGGTATTTGTAAATCAGCATGCGTCCAACCATAATATCGATAATTTTTTAATTGAATTGCATATTCCAAACCCTTCTTGATACCGTTTCCCATTCCTATATTTTTATTAATATTTACAAAATGAATTTGAGGATTCATAGCTAGTTTGAGTTGGCTCTCAGTTGAGTCTTTTGAACCATTATTAACTAATATAAAATTGATAGCATTGTCTGATTTATTAATTACATTTTTACAGCTATTTATTAAATCTTCAATATTCTCTTCTTCGTTGTAGCAGGGAATTACAAATGCTGTTTTTTCAGTCATTAAAAAATTTTTCTTTTAGATGCATGCAGGCTTCGAATACAGCACCTTCTCCACCCTTTGTTTTAGTTACAAAGTCAGCTTTTTCTTGAGCATAAGATACAGCATTTTTTGGAGCAATAGAGTAAAATAAATTTTCAAAAACTAATGAGTCAGTGTAGCTATCACCCATGAAGGCAATGTTTTCACTACTTAAGCCTTGAAAAAAATCTATTCGTTCATCTTCACTCACAAAATTTATCTCAAAACCCATATCTTCAACCCTTGTTTTCGATATTTCAAAACCTCTACTATCTGCAGAAATAAAATTAACTTTTATATGTTTAGAAATAATTTTTAATCCTTCATTATCATGTGCACCAAAAATTTTGTACTGTTTGCCATTTGAATCATAAAGAAATTGTCCTGTGGATAGAACGCCATCTACATCAAGAATGAATAAATTTGGTTTATTAACTACAGTTGTCATTACATACCTTTAATTATCAGTATTTTTTAATAATAGTCATTTTATGTAAAATATTTTTTGTATTTTGCTAATAAAAATCCCTATTCTTAAATAAAAACTATTAAAAATATGAAACTGATTGGTAAAATTAAAAAATATAATGGATAAAAACAAATTCTCAATTATTGTTCCAGCCTTTAATGAGGAAGAAAATATACCTATCCTTTTAGATAATTTAGACAGTTGCTTTAAAGATATTGAGAATGTTGAAGTTGTTTTAGTGGATGATGGAAGTAAGATTTTTCTAGAGGAAATAATTTCAAAAATTCAATATAGCTTTGATTTAAAGTTTGTTACTAACAAATTTAATTTGGGACAATCTGAGAGTATTAAAATAGGACTAAATAAATCTTCAGGTAACATTATTGGACTAATTGATGCTGATTGTCAAAACCCACCTGAGGAATTGAAAAGATTATTTGAGTTTTATAATTCAAATGACTTTGATGCTGTGGTTTCTTTTAGACTTAATAGAAAAGATGAGTTTTTTAGAAAGATAATCTCAAGACTTGCCAACTCAATTCTTAAGATATTTACGAAATCTAATTATAAAGACCTGGGATCAAGTCTAAAAGTTATAAATAGAGACTGTTTTGAAAGTCTAGCTTTCAAGGGTGATATGCACAGATTTATTACTCCAATGCTGCAAGCAAGAGGGTATAAAATTGCTGAGCTAGGAGTTGAACACTTTGAGAGAACAAAGGGTGTATCTAAATATGGATTCAGTCGTATAATTCCAGTCATTGTTGATGGAATTCTCTTTTATCTTACAAAGGGATTTACACGGCCCTCAAAATATGCAATTGGAAAATTTTCATTTATTTTATTTTTTATAGCAGTTCTTCTAAACATTGTTGTTGTTTATCAGAAAGTTGTGAATTTAGTCTTTGTTCATAGAAACCCATTGTTTATTATTTCTATGGTGTTTTTACTTTTAAGTATTCAAGTATTTTCACAGATAGTAAAAGTTGACCAAGAATAGAAAGGTAAATAAAAACTTTACTAAAATTGCTTTTATAAAGTTAAGGGAGTTTTTAATTTGTCAATTTTAAACAGGGATAGTTTAGGGTCACCTCAAAGATTTGGATTAAATTGGCAAAAGTTTAATAAATTAGACAATATATATGAAGAACAATTCTTTGAGTGGATTTTACCTTTAAAAAAAGAATCTTTAAGAAATAAAAAAATTTTAGATGCTGGTTGTGGAATTGGTAGAAATTCTTATTACTGTCTGAAAAGTGGTGCCAAGGAGGTTCATTTATTTGATGTTGAGGAAAGTACTGTTGAAATTGCAAAAAAAAATTTAAAAGAATATGATAATACCTATATTTTTACGGATTCAATATACTCACAAAAAACTTTAGATAACAATATGTACGACTTAGTTTTATCAATTGGTGTTATCCATCATTTGTCTGATCCAAAATTAGCTATTTCAAAGCTATTTGAAAAAGTAAACCAAGGCGGAGAGCTATTAATTTGGGTTTACGGTGATGAAGGAAATAGTTTTTTAATTAAATTAATAAAATTCTTGAGAATATTCACAACAAAACTACCTTATAATATTGTTTCTTTAATAGGAAAATTATTTGCTATGATCTTATTCTTACTTTTGAAAGTTTATCCTGCAAAATCAAAATATTGGATAAGAGCAAAAAAAATGAAAGTTTATGTGCTTGAACAAATAATTATTGATCAATTAATTCCAAAAATTGCAAATTATTATAAAAAAGATGAGTTACCAGCTCTATATTCCGATATAAATTTTAAAGATGTTCAAATCAACCATACTAATGACAACAGTTGGTCAATTTTAATTAAAAAATGAAGATCATAAATAAATACATTGAAAAAAATTTTTTTATATTTTCTTTAATATTTTTAATAAATATTATTTGGTACTTTTTAGGACTTAGAAAAGTACCAAATAACTTACTTAACTTAGATCAAGAAATATTGGCATTAACAGCTTCTAGAATGAAATATTTTAATTTAAATACGTTTGAAGCAACTTGGAACCATCACACATCTCCGATAAATTATATTTTTAAACTAGGCTATCTTTTTTCAGATTTTCAAAACATCGAATATGGAATTTATATAATTTATAGTCTTTTATTATTACTTATTAATTTTGTTTTATACAAAGTAATTTATAAATTTACAAAGAACTTTTCGATTTCTTATTTACTTTCAGTTTGTTTTATTTTTGATTTAAGTACTGCAACTATTTCAGATTATATTTTATTTGATAATAGGACAATTGGAATACTCTTTCAGTGTCTTATTCTTTACTACGGTATAAAAATAATTGATAAAGAAATAAGAAGTGACATTTTATTATTTTCATTATTTATTTTTTTACAAATAGCCTTCCTTGAATCTTATTTTATTTCTTGCGTTTTAGTGTTTATATATTTTCTTTTTAAAGTACAAAATAAAATTCAATTTTGTAAAATATTTTTTCTTTCTAATTTAGGATTTTCTATATTATTTTTTACAACTTTATATTTCAATTCGGAACTTTTAGAAACGATTTATTTGAACTATCAATTTCACTTTGACGCAGTTGGCATTAATTCAATACAAAAAATGAGCATGAATAATTTATTAAATTATGGATTATTTAAATCATGGAGTTTAAACAAAGCCTCTTATTTATTTATCCTAGGTTTAATAACTATATTTTATTTTAAAAAAGAGTTGTTTTTAAAAAATAAAACGCAAGAAAATTATTACAATTTTCTTAGTTTTTACTTTATTTCTGAAGTCGCTCATGTTTTTTTGACCGGACCAAGATTTGTAAACTATTTACAGTTGATAATCTTATTTAAGTATTTAATCATATTTGTCTCAATATTTTTTATTGTAAAAACTATTGAAGTATCAGAAAAGAAATTGTTTGTTATAATTTCATCATTACTGATTGTACTTTTTCTAATAATACAATTTGATTATTTCAAGAACAATAGAAGTTATTTATTGAGTAGTTCTTATTCATCTGCATTAACAAATGGAACTCCAGAATCAGAAATTTCAAAATATTTATTTAATGCTGGAACTCCGGAGACAATGCTTGCGTGGGTATCTACAAATAGTTGGGATGATATATATTTTAATTCAAATAAGTTACCAGCAACTCGTATGTGGTGGTGGTTTAATATGAAATACCAAGAAGATACTTACCGGTGGGAAAATGGAAAATATTACAATAATAACTTAGACAAAATATTTTTTGAAGATTTATTAGACGAGAGTCCAAGATTAGCAGTTATTCAGGAAGATATTGATAGTCCACCACTATTTATTAAGAATTATGTTGAAAGCAATTATACTTTAAATAAAAAAATTGATGGTTTTCTGGTGTATATAACTAATTCAAAACTAGAACAATAAAATAGTGTATTGTTGCTCACGCTTTTTTAAACAAAAAAATCTTATTTTCTGCGACAAACTATATTTCCTAATGCATGATAATTATTAAATTAAAAATATACTTAAGTTATGAATCTAATAAATTTTTTAAGAAAGCTGCAAATTTATTCAACAAACCATTCACTTAAGAGGTTTGGTAATGATTCCGATGGTGGCTATGTTGCTCCCGTAGAAATTATTAAAAACTTAGATTACTTAATAAGTATCGGAGTAGAGGACAATATGAGCTTTGAATCAGACCTTATGAGAGAAAACATCAATTTAGAGACAATTTTGGTTGATGGAACTATAGAAAATTTAAGTACGCCTGATAGGGTAAGATTCATTAATAAAAATCTTGGATCAATAAATGATCAAAATCACATAACTCTCGAAGAATTATTAAAAAATATAGAAAGTGAAAACATTGCACTTCAGATTGATATTGAATATGACGAGTGGGAGGTGTTTGAAAGTATTCCAAAAGAAATATTGAAAAAATTTAAATTAATTATAGTTGAGCTTCATATTGTGTTTATTGATGAAGAAATGATTTTGAAGAGTCAAAAATTGTCTCCCTATTTCACAAAATTTTATAAAAACACATACAAAAAAATAAATAAAGTAATTCTTGAAAAATATAACAATGTTTTAAATAAAATTCTCACCAATTTTTCAGTAATTCATTTACATGCAAATAATTCACTGAAATTACAAAAACATAATGGGGTAAGCTTTCCTCCGTTATTAGAAGTAACTTTTTTAAACAACACAGAAATAAAAAAAAGTGAATTATATTCTGGAGAACTTCCTATAAAGAATTTAGACTTACCAAATAAAAAAGATAGAGACGATCTTTTTAATTATTATCCCTTTGAGGCAAAACTATGAAAGATTGTGTGATTGTTGCTGGAGTAAATAGTTCTATAGGAACTTCAATTGCATCTGAATTTTTAGACAGAAATATAGAAGTTATTGGTCTATCACGCAGAAACGATAAATCATATTTTGAAAATAATTATTATACTCAAATAAACAATGTTAATTATCTAGATCTTTCAGATTTATTAAATCGTGATTTCAATCTCTTTATAAATTGTATTGGAAAATATTCAGACTTAACTTTTAAAGAGATAACTCATAATGAAATTAATGAAATGTATAGTAGCAATTTATTGTTACCCGCTGAGATAATTTTAAAAGTTTTTAATAAGTTTTTTAATCAAAACTACGGCTATATATTAAATATTAATTCAGTAGCAGCATCAAACTCAAATCCTGATAATGAAATTATTTATTCATCTAGTAAAGCAGGCTTAAAAAGCCTGATTGAATCATTACAAAAGGAAATAACAAATCATGGATCGGATGTAAGAGTTGTAGACGTATATTCTGGTGCTTTTAAGTCTAAAATAACAAAAAACAGAGATGAATTTTCTAAATTAATTGATCCTAAAGAAGTTGCTCAATTTTTAGTTAGTCAAATTTTAGACAGAGATACGTTTATTCAGGATAAAATTTATATCAAAAGAAATAATTATTAATAAATTAAGTTATTAATATATGTTCTTATGAATGACTACGATATTGATTCGCTAATCAATACTAAATTATCAAAAAGATCAAAAGATATTAGGTTAGATTCCATAAAGATTTCCAAAGCAAATGGAGGATATCATTACGGTGGATCTTTTTCATCAGCAGAAATATTGATAACTTTGTATGACAAAATTTTAAATGACGATGACAAATTTATTTTAAGTAAGGGGCATGCGTGTTGGGTATATTATGTTTTACTTCAGGAAAGAGGATTCGATCCTGTATTAGAGGGTCATCCTCATTTAGATTTACAAAACGGAGTTCATTGGACCACTGGAAGTGAAGGCCACGGTTTTCCTGCAGGAATTGGAATTGCTTTTGCCATGAAGCAAATGAAAAAAAAGGGAAAAGTTTATGTTTTAATGGGTGATGGTGAATGTCAAGAAGGGACAACCTGGGAATCCTTACTACTTGCTTCTCATTTGGAATTAGATAATCTATTTATAATCGTGGATTACAACAAAATACAGGGTTCAGGATATGTAAAAGATATTTTGCCTATGGAAGCAATATTGTCAGTAGTAAAATCTTTAAATTGGGAAATGATGGAAGTTAATGGACACGACCTAGAATCTATTGAAAAAACTTTAAAAAATATGAATAAAAAGAATAAGCCCAAGTTTATTTTTGCACATACTGTAAAAGGCAAGGGAGTTTCTTATATGGAAAATGCTCCAGAATGGCATGCTAAATGGCCTGATCCGGAACATGAAAAAATTGCAATTGATGAGTTAAGCAAATGAGAAGAGCATTTGGAAAAACGATTGTTACTCTTGCTGATAAAGATCCAAATATTTTTTTAATTTCAGGGGATGTTGAACAAGAGATGGATGAATTTAAATCAAAATATCCTAAAAGGTATCTTAATGTAGGTTTATGTGAACAGTCAATGATTAGTATGGCTGCTGGTATGGCATTGGAAGGCTTGAGGCCTGTTGTGTATTCAATAACTCCTTTCCTAATTGAAAGACCATTTGAACAAATAAAAATTGATATTGATGAAAACAACCTTCCAGTAATGCTTGTTGGCCAAGCAGATTATCCAACACACGGACCAACACATAGGCCTTTAAATCCAGAAGTTTTAGTAAGTATGTTAAAAAATACTATGGGTTATTTTCCTAGAAATTTGATGGAGGCAGAAAAAGCTATGCTTGATGGCTATCTTATGAGGACCCCATGTATAATATCACTAAAAAAAGACGGGTTACCCTTTTTATAAAAATTTAATTTCATTTTTAAGTTCACCGATTGTTGCAACGCCCCTTTTTTGAACAATTTTTATAGAAGCTTTTTGAGCATCAAGTATAGATTTTTCAATATTTTTATTATCTAAAATTGAATCAACAAAAACACTTAAAAATGTATCGCCTGCACCTGAAAGGTCTCTTGTTACAACTGTTTTATTTATTTTAAAGTGCTCTTCATTAAAAAAACATCCATTTGAACCATCAGTAATTATTGTTTTTTTTATTAAAAAGCTATCACGAAGATAATCCTCAGAACGAAGAAATTCTTTCATATTAATTTTTAAGTAGCTAATATTTTTGGCCCAATCTCCAATTCTTTTATTAGATTGTAGAAACACTAAGTTATGCTTATCTGAAATATCCAAGATATCTTTTTCTGAAACGAAACCTTTATCATGATCTGTAATAACAATTGCGTCATAAGCATTGAATGCAAATTTTTCATCATGCTTATATGAATCCTCTGGAGCAACACTATCATTTTCATCGACTCTTAAATGCATATGGTTGCTTTCCGTATCAACAAATCTAGTTTTAACTATATTATTTTTATTACATATTAGATCTACTTCATAACCAAGAGATGCTAAATTAGCAGCAACATTGCCAGACATGCCATAGTTTTCAATTGTTTCTATGGGGTTAAATATTGGTACAGGAGCTTCTGGATTTATTCTAAAAGAATTTCCATATACAAACTTATCTATACAAAAATCACCTATAACAAGAATCTTTTTATTCAAATAAAATTACACCTCTTCCAAAAAACTCTTTACTATTTTCCATTAAATTAAAAACATGATTAATTTCATCTAGATTGTAATAGTTATAAATTAAATTTTCTAAGTTTATGTTTTTTTCGGAATAAAAGTCAATATATTTTTGAATTTCAATATCCGGATTTATATCTCCTCCTGATGTATCTAGCAAGGTTTTGTTATTAAAGTTAGATACAAAATTCTTAAAGACCAAGTCTTCATTATTTTTTGGTTGCCCTACCAAGACAGCCGTTCCACCAGAATCTAAAAGTTCATAAGCGTTTGTTATAAGTTTAATATTTCCAGTAGTTTCAATATTATATTTTGGGTAATGTCCCAAGAAATTAATTATTTCATTTTTAATATCAGGAGTATTTCTTGTGTTTATTAGATAATTAGCGCCGAGCTCTTTAGCCTTATTTAACTTAACTTCAGATTGATCAACAGCAATTATATTTTTTGGTTTTTTTAAACTAGCAGCTATTACTATATTTAATCCAACACCTCCAACTCCATAAACTAGTAACGAATCTTGATTGTTTAAGTTAATTTCATTATTAATTACTCCCATACCGGTAGTTATTGCACAACCAAACAAACTTAAAAAAGAAAAATCTAAATTACTATCAATTTTTGTAACCCTATTTTCAGACACAATAGAAAATTCACTAAAAGTTGTAATTAGTCCAGATCCAACTTTTCCAAGTTTTGAATCATATTCAGGAAATTCTGAATCGATACCGCTACTTTTTCGCCAGTGCATTACTACCTTATCTCCAGGCTTTACTTTTTCAACACCAGGACCAACTTTTTCAACGATACCACTTCCTTCATGTCCCATTAAACATGGCAAAAACTTTTCTTTTATCTTTATACCTTTTTTTTGATTTAACTGAGCTCCACACACACCAGCCGCTTTAATGTCTACAAGAACTTGACCTTTTTTTAATTCGGGGATATTTAAATTGATAATTTCAAGATCTGCATTTAATGAAGTTAATACAGCTGCTTTCATTTTAGATAATCAATGTAATTTTTTATGCCTGTTTCAAGAGTAAATTTAGGAGACCAGTTAAACATGAACTTACTTTTATCTGCTTGGGTAAAGAATTGATAACCTTCTGGTATAGTTTCTTGATTGGTATATGTATATTCAATATTTAGTAAATTTAATACTTCCTCAAATTTTCTAGCATTTCCTGTTCCAACATCATAAACCCCTGTGTCAATATTATTGAATACTGGATGTAATGTGGCTGAAACAACATCTTCTATATATATAAAATCTCGCTTTGGTTCATTAGGAAATAATTTAAAACTATCCTTACCCCAAGCTTGATACGCAATTGAACTCATATTTTCTTTTTTTTCTTCACCGGGTCCGTAGACATTAAAATATCTTAACGCTACAAAGTTTTCATTATTTTGAAGTCCATATTGTTCGGCTGAATATTTAGACCAAGCATAAAGATTACTAGGATAGCCATTAACACCAATGCAAGCTGCCGAAGATGAGTAAATGACTGGAACACTATATTTCTTTGCTGTATCAAAAATTATTTTGCTAGTATAAAAATTTAAAAACATAACTTTTTCTACATCAGTATTCAAGGTATTTGAATCTGCTCCAACATGGAGAATATGATTAGTCGTTTTAATTAATTCTTCTATATCATTTTTCCAACTATTAAGGGTATAAAAGTCGCTTTCTATAGAACTGACATTAACTAAATTATCTTTATTTAAGACATTTAGTATATTCTTTCCGATAAAACCATCAGAACCAGTTAATAAAACATTTTTCATTTTTTAATAATTGTAATATTTTTTATGTTTTAATATCATAAGTTCAGAATGTATATAAAAGATGAAAAATTCGTAAGTGATTATTTAAATGAAAGTCTTAAAATTGCAGAGCATCAGCTAGGTTTAAATAAAAAAATTACTGAAGTTGCTAAAAGTATATTTGAAAAAACACAAAGTGGTGGAAGTATATTGCTTTGTGGAAATGGCGGTTCCGCTTCTGACTCTCAACATATAGCAGCAGAGTTTGTCAATAGATTTAAGTATGACAGAAAACCAATATCATCTGTTGCACTTACAACTGACACTTCAATTATTACTTCTATAGCAAATGATTACACTTTTGATTTAATATTTTCTAAACAAATTGAGGCAATTGGTAAAAATAATGATGTACTTATTGCAATATCTACATCTGGACAAAGTAAAAATGTAATAGAAGCTTTAAAAACTGCAAAAATGAAAAAAATTTATACTTTAAGCATGGTTGGAGAAAATTCCGATTCTATAAAAGAATTTTCAGATGAAATTTTTTCTATACCTTCCAAGGAAACTGGAGTTGTTCAGCAATCTCATATTTCAATACTTCAAATTATTGCTGGACTAATTGAATTGTGGAGTATAGAAGAAAATTAATATAGATGATCTTAGACAATATAGAGGAACTAAAAGAAACAGTCGAAGATATTAACAGAAAAAATTATTCCATTGGATGTATAACTGGAAGCTTTGACCTTTTACACGAAGGACATAAATACGCAATTGAAAATTGTAAAACTAAAGTTGATAAATTGTTTGTATTATTAAATTCTGATAATTCTATCAAGCAATACAAAGGACCAAACAGACCAATTGAAAATCAAGAAATTAGGATTCAAAACATAAACAATTATGAAAATGAATGTTATTATTTTATTTTTGATAAATTAATTCCAAATGATATTTTAGAAATTATAAAACCAAATAAATATTTTATATCTAAAGAGTGGTCTACTTCCCCTGTTGAATCTTTAGTTTTAGATAAACAATATACAAAGATTGAATCACATCCATTTTTATCTGGATTTTCAACATCAAATCTTGTTTCTAAAGAAAAGATATCATCAGGAGCAATTTTTTTAGATAGAGATGGAACTATAAATGAAGATTTAGGCTACATATCAGATGAAAAAGATTTATTTATCAGTGAGGAAAATATTCTAGGCTTACAAAAATTAGCAAAGCTTAATTTCAAAATATTTATTATTACAAATCAAAGTGGGGTTAGTAAGAAATATTTTTCAGAAAAAAAATTAATAAAAATAAATAATTGCTTATTAAAAAAAATACACAATTTTGGTGGAAGAATTGATAAAGTATTTTATGACATAAGCAATTCTGAAAGTCCATCTAAAAATAGAAAGCCAAATATTGGAATGGTTCAACAAGCAGTAGTTGAATATGGAGTAGCTTTGTCAAAATCTTGGATTGTTGGTGATAAAGATACAGATATAATTACTGGTAAATTTTCAAATATGAAAACTATATATATAAAGAATTCAAAATACCCTTATAAATCTATATTAGAACCTGATTATAAAGTCAATAATCTAAATGATGCATATCAAATAATTAAAAAAAATATTGATGAGTAATTATTTTTTGAAAGTTTTATTTTTTAAAAATGAAAATATAGTTTCAGCAGGATTAAAAAATAACGCATGTAATTTTTTATAATAATCAGTTTCAGATGCAAAATTTTGTATAGTATTTTTAAATTCATCATTTGATGGTGCTTTTTCAGTTTTAATTTTTAAATAATTTACATTATCAAAATAGTAACTTCCAAATTTTTCTTCTATTGAGCCATTTTTAATTAAAAAGTGTCCATCATCTACGCTATTGAATGAAACAATATTATTTGGACGTCCAGTTAATTTTTTAACAGCAGAAGCTAGCACATGTGATCCTGAATTAAAGCAAACAAAAACATTTGTTAATAATAAAATTTCTATCAAATGATCTAAACTTTGAATTTCTAAGTTGGAATTATTACTAATGGGGATTTTGCTTGAATAAATATTTGGATAAATTATATCCAAGGCATCTTTTGATTGAAATTCGCCAATGACTTCTGTTAAAGACTCGATATTGTAGGAATTTTTTGTTTCACTAAACAAAGAAGAAGCATTTAAATCTAGTATCAATTCATATTTGGCTATTCCTAATTTTTGAAAATTTTTTAAATTAATTTCTGGATATCCACTTCCAGCGTAAAATCCATGAAGAGTATTTATGTTTTGAATGATGTTATATTTTTTATTTGATAATTTGAAATCATTTTCGATCATTGTCTTATATCCAATGTTTGGAACTATTTTTTTTGACTTTTTTACAAATTTATTACTGTCCCAGCAAATTTCTTCAATGGCATCACTTCTACAATTGTTAATCACAGATAAATGAAATCTAGAACCAACCTCATTATAAAGTCTTGGTAAATTTGAAAAAGAAAGATTGTCACCTAATCCACCCCAAGGTTGTGAAAAAATAACTCTATTCATATATTCATCTTTATTAAATATTAATAGTTATTTAATATTTTCAATTTTTATCCATTTGTTGTTTAAGTTAAGATTTCTTTCTTTATTTCTAAACCAGGGATCTGCGATTATTATAAGTGATTTGTTTGTCTCAGAAAGTAGAGCAGCCAAAAGCGGAAATGTACTATTACCAACAATATAGTTTTCGTTATTTAACATGTTTGCAAAAGAGTTTTTTACATTAACATTATGTGAATCATCACTATAGATTTTATTTGCATCTTTAAATAATTTATTTGATTTTACCCATTCGCTATCATCGGTAAAAATATTGAAATAAAAATTTTTAATATTATTAGCACATAAATCTAATGCTTTTTCATAAAATTTATTACTTAAATTTTCATCTAATTTTAGATAGTCTCCTCTTCTTATATGAAGAACTGTAGAGCCAGATATAACAGGTTTATTAAAGGCCTCTAAAAATAATTCATTTTTTGATAGCGAATTTACTAAAAATTGTTTATTTTTGGTTATTAGAGAAGAATCTTGCCAATAACCTATTGCTTTATTAAATCTTTTTAGATCAACTTTCTCCCAGTTGTAATCATTAATTTCTTGGTAAAAATTCAAATTAAATGGATAAACCTTAGATTTTTGAATTTTTGCCAAGAAATTAATAAAATATCTTTTATACTTATTTAGCTCTTCAAGTTCAAATAAGCTAATAGGAAGAAGTAGCTCCCTGTTAGTTGTTGATAGTTCTTTTTTTGATTTTTTATAATTAGAAGTATCAGCGTAAACTCTTATATTTAATTTTTTGTACTCATGCAATCGACATATTTGAAATATTTGATTTCCAAATCCGCCCATTAGCATCATTGCTATTTCACTTTTATTCTTCATATTAAATTTTTAATCATTTTTAAATAATACAATTTTAAATATTCTTTACCTTTGAAATCTTAAAATTGTTATTATCAGTAATGTGCATAAATTTAAAGCCATTGTTAGGGATATTCTATTTGTATCTAGATTAACAAAAATTCCTAGAAAAAAATTAAGAATCCTTTTTTCAGCCATCGTCTCTAATGGTATTGGTTTTGCTGATATTTTTATTATTCTTTCTTTTTCTAAATTTTTAACTAATACAGACATTGGTAACGATTTACTTGATACGATCATTGCCAGCCCCACAATCATCCCAATTGTTGTTGTTGTTAGGTATGTGTTAAATTTTATTGGAAAATACAACGTTTATTCTCTCACGAAAGATATAGAAAATAGTTTAAAAACATATA
>MDTD01078224.1_pt1 | contig 13903 bp, 24 predicted proteins | sample 811221 | NCBI WGS metagenome assembly MDTD01 (sample SAMN05326646, study PRJNA326480) | marine metagenome | isolation source: seawater | place: Pacific Ocean: South West | collected 2011
GTTTGAAAACAGTGTAAATAGCCAGGGGTATCCTCCATACAACATTGCTAAACTAGACGAAGATGGAAACGAATTTATGGTTTCACTTGCAGTCGCAGGCTTTGGTATGGACAATCTGAACATTACTAAAGACGGTAATGCTTTAAAGATTGAAGGTACAACTCCAAAAGGAGAAGACAAAGTCAATTACCTACACAAAGGTATTGGCGGTAGATCATTCCGTAGGGAGTTTACTCTTGCTGATCACGTAGAAGTGAAAAATGCAGAGTTAGCAAATGGTATGCTAAACATTCATCTTGTAAGAGAAATACCAGAAGAGTTACAGCCTAAAAAGATTGAAATCAATGTAGGCAAAACTATTGAAGGAACTTCTTCAGAGAAGTAAACGGTCTAGGGGGGTGTAACAGCCCCCCTAACAAAGGAGCATTTATGATGAATGATACAGTATTCAAAGAAGATATCAAACTTGATGAAAAGATCAAGAAGGAAACTGAATTACCACGTCGTTATAAAGTAATTGTATTAAACGATGATCAAACTCCTATGGAATGGGTCATAAGCATACTAGTTACTATATTCAAACACACACAATCACAAGCAGAAGCACTTACTCTAACCATTCATAGCGAGGGATCAGCCATTGCAGGCATATATAGTTATGAGATCGCTGAACAGAAATCAGTAGAAGCAACTATGTTAAGTCGTAATAACGGATTTCCTTTGGCAATGAAACTAGAAGTAGAGTAAAGCATTGAGTAACTTAAAAGAACTGACATGGGAACACCATAAAAACGCAGAACGTCAAAAGTTTGTCAAAGAACTACTAGGTGGTAAAATAACAAACGAACGTTATGCAACCTATTTGTTTAACCAACACCCACAATACGATATATTAGAAGCAATGGCTATGATGCATGGTCATTTCAACGGAGTGCCAGGTTTACGCAGAGCACCTGCAATTTTAAAAGATTTTGAACAACTTTGGGGAGGCGGAGATAAAGAACGTCCACCTCTTTGTCCTGTTGTAAGCGAATATGTTGCCCATATGAAAACTATTATGGAAGATCCACAAAAAATAATGGCACATGTATATGTTAGACACATGGGAGATCTAAGTGGTGGACAAATGATAGCAAAACGTGTTCCAGGCAATGGCCGTTTTTACAAATTCACACAAGATCATGATTTATTAAAAGAACACATAAGAAGTAAAATTAATGATGATATGGCTGATGAAGCAAAAATATGTTTTAGTTTTGCTACACAATTATTTAAAGAAATGATGGAGTTACCCAACGCATGATATGGGAGAAACTAATTGATTGTAAAAACGAAATTATATCAATCTTTGATGAAAAAGCAGAAGAATTCGAAGAGCCAGGACTTGCTCATTTTAACACTGATGACGGCGGTTGGATTAACCGTGTGTGGCGCAATGACAGTATCCGTAGGGCACATATTGATGTGGTAGATGCACGAGCAACAAAAGGTTTATGGATGATGCACGTATGCATTTTTCCTACACTTGATAATCCTGCACCTATATATGGATTTGATGTTATTGCAGGAAAGAATAAAATGACCGGTGCGTTTCATGACTTTTCGCCTAGTTCAGATCCTGATCATCCGATGATTCAAGGTTATTTTGACTCAGTAGAACATTTTGTTCCTGAGAAGCAACGTGAACTACCTGAATGGGCTAGAAATATTTTCACAGGAAAAATGCTTGCCGCAGGTAATGTAAAATCAGAAGAAGAAGCAAATGAAATTATAAGAATTGCATTAAGTAATTTACATGCATATTTTGACGAAGTAGGAGCAACTAAAGGAGAAGGTGATACAACACTTGTCCAGGCATCACAAGATTACTATTGTCATAATCAACAACAAAACCCTCATACACCAAATGTAATGAAGTCTTTAGGACTTAATGAAGATGATGTAGATAAATTTTGCACAGATATGTTATTTCCAAAAATTGGATAAATATTTGTGTAAGCGGAGCGTGAGGGCGTTCAATACTTAAAGTTCATATTTTTTCATTTTAGCAATTAAGGCAGTCCTACCAACATTCAGCATTTTGGCCGCTTTTGTTTGATTGTGATCACAAGCATTCAAAGCATTTACAATACTACTTTTTTCAAGTTCTGCTAATTCTGCATTTAAATCAATATGCGTATTACCAACGGAAATTGGCACTAGTTCGTCCAATGCATTCCATAGGAAGTCCTGTTCTTCTTGTATGGTATATTGCGCCATAGTAATATTTATTTTGCACTAAAATAAACACCAAAAAAGTGGTACAGGTGTAAAAATTTTTACACCATTTGATAAATATTACTGAGGTAACCAGGGAAGGGCGTCAATAATAAATACACTGTAAGGAACTCATTATGAAAAAAATTACGATTATAATATTTTTATTCGGGGTATTACTGGCAGATGTAGCACATGCTGAACTGACTTGGAACTTCAAATCGCCTGCTTTCCATTATGGCAATGGTTATTCTACACACGTATTAAGTGTAGAACAACTACAATATAATAGAAAGAAGGAAAGGGAAGATGAGGCAAATCGTGAGGCGGCTCGTATCGAAAGAGAACTAAACAATACTACCCTGAACAAATTTATTAGAAATGTAGAATCCCGCATTTATGCAACTCTAAGTAAACAGATGGTTGATGCAATGTTTGCGGCCTGTGATTCAAACGTACAAACTTGTGCAACAACAGGTACAGCAGAAATTGAAGGATCATCAATTACTTGGGTGAAAGATGGGACGACAGGAGAAATCACTTTGACGGTTGTTGAAGAGGATGGATCAACTACTGAAATATCAATTCCTGGTTCGGGGGAGTTTAACTTTTGATACGAAATATAATATTACTAGGCATGCTGGTATTACTGACTGCTTGTGGAAGCACTATGAACAAAAGCATAGATATGTACCGCGACAAAGGTGATGCCAAGATACAGCCCTCTCCGTTAGCACAACGTTTAATTGAGGTACCGGAGTTAGATGGGAAGACAATGACTATTGCTGTTTACAGTTTTTCGGATAAAACAGGACAACGTAAACCAGCAGATAATATTGCCAACTTATCTAGTGCAGTTACGCAAGGTGCAGAGGTCTGGGTAATAAAGGCTTTATCAGAAGTAGGCAACGGAACTTGGTTTGAACCCGTAGAAAGAGTAGGTATGGATCATTTGATTAAAGAAAGACAATTGATACGTAATACTCGCGATGTATACGAGAAAGACCTGCCCAATGGTCCGAGAGCATTAAAACCCATGGTGTTCGCAGGACTGATACTTGAAGGTGGTATCATTGGATACGACTCTAATGTAGCAATGGGCGGTGTTGGCGCAAGATACTTAGGTGTTGGCGCACAAACTGAGTATAGGATTGATACAGTAACAGTGGTTATGAGAGTTGTGTCAGTTAGTACAGGCAAGGTGCTCTTGAGTATTGCAACAGAAAAAACTATTGCAAGCACAAGATCCGGAGCGGACATATTTAGATTTTTAGATATGGGCACTAAATTGCTAGAGTCAGAGACGGGTTACTCTGTTAATGAACCAGTCAACTATGCTGTGCGAGCGGCTATCGAAGCAGGTATAGTTGAAATTATATATGAAGGTGAAACAAAGGGATTGTGGAAATTTAAGGAAATGGAAGAGGTTACAAGCAAGACGGAAAATGTTGTAGAGGAAATTACTTTGCCTAAACAACGTCCGTTGCCACTAAACGATGCTTTAGAGAGATGGCCTAATGCACGATTAGCGTGTTCGGCGGATAATCTTTGTACTCCATTTACACCAGCGATTAACCCATAATCATTTAATGAGGGACAAAAATGACAAACATAATAAAAATATACTTGTTCGTACTTGCACTCGCTTTTGGTTCGTTGGCATATGCTAACGAAATCTATATTGAACAAATTGGTGACAATTTAGATTTAGATATAACTCAAGACGGGCAAAACAACGAGTTCGGCGACAGCAATGCTGACGCTTTGCTAGATGGTGACGATATGACGTTTGCAATTACGCAGACAGGTAATACTAACACTATCGATGCTAAAATCAAAGGTAATGACTACACAGGTACTTGGCAGTTTACAGGAAACAGCAACGCAGTTGACTTAACTTGTGATAATACATCTGGTACAAATTGTGAAACTGTAACCTTAAACATCACAACTACAGGATCAACTAACATATTTGATGTGTTTATAGGTGAATCTGCAGATGCTAAAAACTTAGTAGCAAACTTTACTGTTACAGGTGATGGTAACGTACTACAAACTGAAGTAGACGGTGAAGATGCAACTGTGACTGTTGTTTTAAACAATAGTTCAAGTTTGAGTTCAACTACGCTTAACGATCAAAATTCAGGTAATTCTACCCAAGCAGGTGGTAACTTAGTTGATATCGATATAGCAGGTGATGGCGATGCAAATGGTCATACAGTAATCATGGATGTAACTGGCGGTGGTAATAAAATACAAATCGACCAAAGTGGTGTTTATGATAACAAAGTTGATCTTGACATGACAGGTGATGATGGTGACGTTAACATTACGCAATCTGACTAATATCCTTATAGGGTTTTGTTTTATAATAGCGGCAAGTATAAGCCATGCCAAAACCCAAGAAGTGGGTGCGATCGGACAAATCAAAGGTTCGGGTGTACTTGAAAGAGGAAAAGATATAGTTATCGACGGTGACGTTGGGGTTGCTGTTCAATCAATGGACGAAGCAGTAACAGCAAACGGAACAATGCGTATAAACTTTATCGATAATACGCGAGTAGAACTTACAGAACAATCAAGACTAGTTATAGATGAATTTGTTTATGATCCTAGTCAAGACTTGGGAAGTCTAAGCATGAAAGCAAGTTTAGGCACAGTAAGATACGCAAGCGGTCAGATTGCAAAAAGGTACAAGCAGAATGTCAAAATTAGAACACCTAGTGCGACTATAGGTGTAAGAGGTACAGATTTTATAATGACTGTAGACGAATTTGGCGGAAGTATGATAACATTATTACCTAGTTGTGATACATCAGGTTGGTGCTACACAGGAGAAATTACTGTTGAAACAGATGCTGGATTTGTAATAATGAACAAAGCCTTTCAAGCAACACAAACAACACATGGTTTCAAAAAACCTACACCACCAATTGTTATTGACGTGTCAGAAGATGAAATAAACAATTTATTAATATTGCGTAAAGTAAAACCAATTTGGGAAGCAGAAGAAGAGGAAAGAATAAGACGTAAAAAATTAGCAGATTTTTTAGATGTAGACTTCTTAGAATTTGATGGATTAGATACAGATATACTTGGAGAAAGCACAGCCGATCTTTGGGTAACTGCATTAGACGAAACTGATTATATGCTAGGTGATTTATTATATGATTTATTAGATAAATTAAATTTAGCATTGGCAAGTTTGTTTAAGGATTTACTTGATGTATCAAATGCAAAATTACTAAAAGAAGACAAAAATATTTACGGATTTGATGCAGAAACAGGTATTAGATTAGATCTAGTAGAACCAAATTGGATTTGGCGTAGAGAGGATAATGGTGGTGCTGGCACCATACAGATTAGAATGCATAATGAATATGGATATTCTTTAAATATACAGCAGGGAGATTTTGAATTATATGATTACCGATTGGGCGATTCGGTTAATAATAGTATTGACATTATTCAAACCGGTCAGTAGTTTTGCAAACGATTTATACGTTACACAAGTAGGTGACTTATTCGACGGCACTATTGTACAAGACGGCGAAGACAATTCAGTGCGTAGTCTTAACACTACAAGTGGTAATGCCTATCTTGGTGGCAATAACAAAACATTTACAATGACACAACAAGGCGATAATAATCGTGCAGGGTTTTGGACACACGGTGGTAATCAGCAAATGAGCCTTACACAAGATGGGAACAACAATGTAAGTGCTATGGACAATCATGGTAACAATAACAACATGACTGTAAACATTGATGGCGATAGCAATGTAACACATACTGAAATAGGTAATGGTGGAGATAGTGCCAATGTTATTACAGTCACTATAGATAATGGCGATAGTAATACATTATACACAGAAGTTTTAAATGGAGATAGTAATACAATTGATGTACAAGTACACGAGCAAAGCAATAATATTAACAGAGTTATTGTAAATGGTGATAATAATGATATAACAGCATGGCAAGGCAAACACGAAGCAGGCAATGTAGATTCAAATGAAACAGGAGATAATGATGTATACTGGATAGTAAGTGGCAACAACAATACTCTTGAAAGTTATCAAACAGATGACAATAACAAAGGCGGGTTACACATAGCAAACTATATTACAGGAGATAGCAACATTGTACATCATACACAAAGAGGGTCAGGTGAACATGAAGGTTTCGTAGAAATTAACGGAGACAACAATGACGTTACGTTACTACAACGTGGAAACTCTGATACACAGTTTGCCGACATAGTTTTAGATGATGGACATACAGTTGATGTGTTTCAACGTTACGGAGATCACACTGCAAACATTGACTTAACAAACGCAGGCGGTGGTTACAATTTAGATTTAGATCAAACAGCAAATTCAAACAAAACCTACAACCTTACAGGCACTTGCACAAATGCAAATGGTTGTGGTATTTCAGTTACACAAAACTAAAAATAAATACTAGATGGAACAGAAAAGTCGTTGGCAACGATTTAAAGACTGGTGGACTATTGATCATGTTGTCGATTTAATTATTGATGCATTATTATTACTTTGGGAGGTAATTGCAAGTCCTGTTCTTATCCTTGTTAGAATTATTAGACACTTTATAGGCGATTGGTTCGTAGGCGGACTCAAACGTATTGCGAGAGCGATAGCACATTGGTTTGCACGTAAACGTGAATATCGTAAAGCACATGGACACGGAATAATTAGAACCTATTGGTGGTTAATTTTATTAAGTCCTTTTATATTTTTTATCTTGTTTATTTTACTTGCAATTATAACTGGCATTTCTCAAGACCTTTCTGAGATGTTAGAATTACTAATACGTGGTTGTGACTCTCTTCAGCCCGGTGCAGAACAATATTGGTGTAATACCGATTTGTGGTAAATAATAGTAAGTAAGGTAGAGGGCATTCTACCATTCAATTACTTCTTTTTCAGAAAGGGCAAAAATAATATGATCGATCCAGTAACAGCAATCGCAGGTGCAACCGCCGCATTCAATACAATAAAGGCAGGATTCGCCGCAGGTAGAGAAATTGAATCTATGGCAGGCGACCTAGGCCGTTGGATGGGTGCGGTATCGGATATTAAGAAAGCAGAAGAATACAATAAGAAACCTCCGTTGTTTAAGAAACTTTTTCAAGCAGGTTCAGTTGAAGAAGAAGCCTTGCAAATCTTCATGGCTAAGAAAAAGGCAGAAGACATGCGTGAAGAATTGAAAGGTATTATTTCTATGACACGTGGTCCTAGTGCATGGGAGGAACTTCTTAGGACAGAGGCTGATATACGTAAGAAAAGGCAAAAAGCGTTGTACGATCAAGAAGAACGGCGTAGACGAGTGATGGAAATAGCGGCCATTTGTATTGGTATTGCTATTTTAGGTGGTTTCCTGATTACCTTAATTATATTAGCCGCAAAAGCGAGAGGTTTGATGTAATTGATATACGAATATAAAGATTTTGTATATGTACACGATTACGGTAAGTCAAGGCTTTACAAAGGCCGGAATTTAATTTTTAAAGGCAATTCATGGAGCGGTATACTTATGTTTTTACAACATACAGATAATGCTCCAGAAGTAAGGGCAATGTTCAAACAACAACTAGAACAAAGAGAAAAGCCTAAACAAAAAGAAGTTCGTAAACCAAAAAATGAAGTCAACGAAATGCCTAAGGTAGAAAAGCCCGAGCCACCACCACGAAAAAAATATAAAAAAACAAAGTCATTATGGGATTAAAATATGATACATGCATTTTTACTTGTTGTTTTAATCGCAGATGTACAACAGCCTAATCCTATGTATTTTAGGAGCATAGATGTCTGTCAATACTATGCAAAACGGATTCCTAGACAATACGGAAATTATGGAAGCAAATACTTAGTGCCTCCTGAACATAGAATCACCGCTTACTGTAAACCTGTATATGTTCAAGATGGTCCTTACGTATACGATCACTAATAAATACAGTATGAGCAAATATATCACACATTGGACAATAGCCTTTGTTACGGCTATAATGATGCTTATAATACATTATGGAGATAGCACCGTTGTTCAAACTTTAAGGTTGAAGCAATTTGATATATTACAAACCACTGACCAACCTACTGTGTCCCAAGATATTGTAGTAGTCGCTATCGACGAAACAGCCATTGAAAAGTTTGGACAATGGCCTTGGAAGCGAGAAGTCATTGCGGATATAATCTGGAAACTTCGAGAAGCAGGTGCGGGTATTATAGTACTCCCAATTTTAATGTCAGAAACTGATAGACTTGGTGGTGATATAGAATTGGCCCAAGCACTTGTAGATAACGGTGTAGTTATAGCACAGGCTGGAACTACGTCGGTCAACCGCAACTCTGTACCAAGAGGTATTGCGAAGATAGGTGACCCGTTGCCATATATGTTTGAATGGCCGGGGATGTTAGGACCTATACCACTGTTAGGAGAAAATGCAGACGGTGTTGGAGTTATAAACACAACACCAGAGATAGACGGAGTTGTTCGTCGTGTTCCTCTCCTTATGCGTATCGGAGTGGATACGTATCCTGCTTTGGCAGTGGAGGTTATCCGTGTTTCAACAGGAGCCCCTAGTTATCAAGTTAAAGAAGCAGGTGGCGGAATTGAGGCAATTAGAGTACCAGGATATCCTATTATTAAAACTGATCCAAATGGTCAAATATGGTTGCGTTGGAACAAGCAATTTGAAACTATTAGTGCGGCCAGTGATGACATGAGTGCAGTAACTGGCCGTACAGTTATAATAGGTGCAACCGCAGAAGGTATCGGAGGAATGATTGCTAGTCCTACTGGACCACAACATAATTACATACCTGCGGCTGTAACACTACAAACAGTTATTGATGGAGATCAAATACAAAGACCTTATTGGGCTTTACTAGCAGAACTTATTACTACAGCATTTGTGGGTCTTATTTTAGTTTTATTGGCTCGTTTTACACCCTACTATATAGTCGGTGGTGCTATTGTCCTATTTGGAGGAGGCCTTGCTTATAGTGCGTTATACGCTTGGCAAAACTACCTTTATTTGCTGGATGTAACAATTCCGGTCCTTACGGTTCTTATTGTAGGTTTACATGCAGTATTCAATAGATTTGTAAACGAATATTTTGAGAAGCAAAAAATTAAAAAACAATTTGCAGGATATGCATCACCAACTGTCGTGCGTATGTTACAAGAAAATCCAGCATTAATAAAAGATGGAATGAAAAAAGAAGTTAGTATTTGTTTTAGTGACCTGCGTGGTTTTACTCCTTTAGGAGAATCATTTGGAGATGATGTAAAAGGTTTGACTAAAATTATGAACGGATATATGGATGCAATTACACAACCAATACTTGATTCAGATGGTATGGTTATCAAATATATAGGAGATGCTAGTATGCATGTACATAATGCACCTATAGACGATCCAGAACATCCAAAAACAGCAGTCCAGACAGGACTAAACATGTTGAAAGCAGTGGAGAAATTTAATGAAAAACTACAGACAGACGGCAGACCTAGTGTTGGCATGGGGGCTGGCATTAATACTGGGCTTGGTTATTTGGGAGAGATGGGTTCAACCCAAAGACACTCATATGACGTCCTCGGAGACTCAGTCAGCACAGCCGCAAGAATAGAATCTAAATGTAAAGAATATGGATGTGTATTACTAATTGGACAAAATACATATGAACGTACTAAAGATGATTTCTTTTATTTAAAAATAGATGATCTTGCAGTGAAAGGAAAAACTGTTGGTATTGGAATTTGGACAGTGCTAGATGATCCTAAACCTGCTTGGAGAACTACTAGACGCTACCATGAAGATATGCATAGAGCATACAAAGCACAAAAGTTTGACGAAGCAATATGGATAGCACAAAAAATTGAAAATCACTTTGATGGCAAAATGAAAGGTTATTATAAAATGTGGATAGAGCGTTGTGAATATATGATGACTCAAGATTTACCTAAAGACTGGAATGGCGTATTCATCGCCACAACAAAATAATGTTTGGTTGGTTCAGACCCAAGATAGATTGGGAAACAGAAAACTACTGTTATGATTTAAATAATAGAGTAAAAGATTTGAAACGTAGAATTGCTGAAGCCCAACTAGCACATGATAATCGTATTGGTAAAAAAGTAGAGCCTAAATTTGATATACCAAAGCAAGTTGTAGAACAACCTAAATCAACAGCGGAACTTCTTAAAGAACAGTTATTAGGAAAACGTAATAAAGATTTTTACAAGCCAGTAGACTAATCAGTTACACAGTCTTTGCACTTACATCTAAAGCATACATCGTTAGCACACTCCGGACAGTCTTTATCTCTATGGCACTTATGCCCGCACGTTTCACAGGTCTTTCGATAATCTTTTTCGTTTTTTCTTGACTGCATCCATTTCTTCTTCAACTGCATCAAGATCAATATCAAGTTTTCTGCCTGTCATCTTTTCATATTGATCTTTGAATTCCAAAACCATATTGAGTTTTTGAGTTAGACGAATCATATCATTGTCTAACATTCGCACCCTATCAATCAAGCCAATTAATGTTTTACTAGCATCTCCAAGTACAGGATCTATTTCTTTTGTTACCCATTGCCAAACATAATAGACAAAGTAACCTAAGCCCATTGCCGCTATAATTGGAAATCCGTAATCGCTAATCGCCTGCGCCAGATCCATTCGCATTTTGTTCCTTCTGCTGTTCGTACTTTTTAAGCATAGTAGTTAGTTCATCTGTTTTCATTAACCACCCATGTTCATTTACGATAAAAACGTCACCTGGTCTGTAAAGAAAATTTTCTTTGCGTGTACCATCTTTACATACACCCATTACTTCACCTTCCCAGTCGCCTTTTACTTTAAAATTCGGTCCTACCTGATCGATAGTATAGTCTACCCACATCATGTTACTTCTCCTTAATCTCTACGTGCATCTTCTTTGCCTTCATTTGCGGCAATCCGATCCACGTTGGGCTTCACACTTAAAGCATAACTCATAAGTGTATCTATTTTAACTAGATCGTTATTCATTGTTTGAACACGATTGTCAAGTCCCATTATTATGCCCTTGAGACTTTTTACGGATCCAGTAACTCCGCTCAGAATAAATTTTAAGGTAGTAAATACAAAGATTCCCGATGCTATTGCCCCCGCAATCGGAAAACCAACTTCACTAACTAATCCTAAAAAATCCATTCTAAACCCTTCAAACATATTTATCCGTTAAATACATGTAAACTTATAGGAGAAATCATGCCAATTTACCCATACCACTGTCAGCAGTGTAATCACCTTTGGGATGAAGTAATAAGTTATGAAGACAAACCAGACAAATGTCCAGAGTGTGGGGAGAAAAAGGATCTACAACGTTTGCTAGGTGTACCTCAGAGGCCTAAGGTACAAGAAGGTGCCGCACAAGATCGTTGGGGATATAATAAAACAACTTCAGAATACTTATTTGCTCCAGATATACCAGGTGGACAATCAAGAACCTATGATGAGAATGCTCATAAAGCATCTATCAAAGAAAAAGCAGATAAGAAAGCACGAAAAGGTGCTACCGTAGCAGTATCAAGACCAAAATCAAAGAAAAAATAGTTGACATATAACCAAAAATCTTATATAATAATATTAACAAGGAGTAATAATGTCATTTGGCGTACATGAATACTATGATTGGAATGCTTTGATTGAGCAAAGATCACGTGAGCGTATGATTAATGACATTGAATTAGGAATAAAGGCAGGAAAGTTTTGGCATAATAGTCCCAAGTATCAAACTAACTGGAATGTATTTGCGACACCTTCGCAGGATTGGGTAAATTTGAAAATGAGTTTTATCTGGTCCTGCTTTTCTTTTTTAAATAAAGAAGTAAGTATAAAACAAATACAGTCTTGGGCATTTCAAACATGTTTGCCTGGTGAAGATAGAGATAAACTTTGGCATCATCATAATCATAATAACCAAACCACAACTGTAAGTGGTGTTTATTATTTACATCTACCAGATGATGTCACTAATTATGAAACAGCAGGCACTGAACTAGCACCAAATGGAGTAGAAGGTGATGGTAAATTAATAACCACATGGAAAACAGGACATTGGATGATATATCCTGGAAAGGTATGGCATCGTCCTGGTATATTACAATCAAAAAATAATCGCTTTATAGTCGCGGCGGATATGGAGTTTTAATATGCAACACACGATACAACAACTTATGGACAAAGTTAGTGCATTGCACGGATTAACTGTACAAGCACACAGAGAAAAATACGGAAAGCCAAAAGGTCAGCCATATGATGTGCAGAAGGTAACTATACTGGTTGAACAAATACAGGCACTTGCAGGTGATATCTATAATGATAAAGAACCGCATCCAAAATTAGTAAAGAAGAAGGAAAAAAAGGAATGATACGTTCACAAGCATTTATACATTTTAACGAACAACCTTTCGAGCAGAAATGGGTTGATATGGTCTATGAATTAGCACCTCAAGTTGATAAAGCAATGTCAAGTGAAAAAGATCCTGCAAATAAAAGGCACAGTGATGTTAGTTGGATTGATGCAAATGATAAGTCGGAAAAACTATTTGCATTTATATATGAAATGGTGCATGCCGCAAACAGTCAAGCCAAGTGGGAATTTGAGCATCAAGTTATAGAACCTTTACAATTTACGCAATATGATGGAGACAAAGAACAACGTTATGACTGGCATGTAGATCATTTTTTAGGAGAAATAGAAGAAACTATTAGAAAGATAAGTTTTACAATTTTATTAAATGATGATTTTGAAGGCGGTGAATTTGAGATTGAAGCAGGATCACCAGTTGCAGATCCAAGGATACATGAAATTAAATTAAAAAAAGGAGATGCAGTTTTATTTCCTAGTTATACATGGCATAGAGTAAAACCTGTGACTAAGGGAACAAGGCATAGTCTTGTTGGATGGGTGAGAGGTCCTCAGTGGAGGTAAATACAGTATGGCACTAAAAACGTACGAATACAAAGCAGATGAAATTTTCCAAAAAGATTCTGGTGATAATAAGAATGTGAATATGGTAATACCACCAGCAATTTTAGAAGCACAAGGATGGAAAGTAGGAGATCGTTTAAAATTTGATGTGGGCGACAAAGGTACTATTATTATTACAAAACCAGAAGAAGCCAAAGAAGACGATCAAAATGTTGTAGTCATTACACAACCAGAATGAGCAAAGCAGACACTATCGAAACAGAAGGTAAAGTCTTAGAAGTTTTACCAAATCAAATGTATAAAGTAGAACTAGATAACGGACATATTATTACTTGCTACACAGGCGGAAAAATGCGTAAAAATAAGATACGTATAGTAGGAGGTGATAGGGTAAAAGTTGAAATGACACCCTATGATCTAACAAAAGGCCGTGTAACTTACCGCATTTAACCAAAACTCCTTGACATATCTATTATTTTAGTGTATACTAGAACAATATGCTTAGGAGAAATCTCATGTTTATTGAAGTAATTGGTGGTTCAAAATCCCAGAAAAATCACGTAGAAAAAATGATTGCATTTTGTGCCAATAAACTAATGCCTAAAATGAACTTGGATATTACAGTGAATTTATGCAAAC
>MDTD01060429.1_pt1 | contig 13901 bp, 10 predicted proteins | sample 811221 | NCBI WGS metagenome assembly MDTD01 (sample SAMN05326646, study PRJNA326480) | marine metagenome | isolation source: seawater | place: Pacific Ocean: South West | collected 2011
AGCGGAGCGCGCCAGTAGGGGCAAGCGGAGCGCGCCAGTAAGGGCAAGTGGCAACTTGCCCAACTCCCAGCTCTCAGAGAGTGGCAAGTTGCCCAACTCCCAGCTCTCAGAGAGTGGCAACTTGCCCCCATCCCAGACAACTTGCCCCCATCCTAGACAACTCAAACCCAAAAAAAGACCTCAATGACCTGCCAGGGAAAACATATCCTTGATGAAAGAACGATACGTGTGCTTGCTGGGTCTCCTCCTGTAATCATCCCTCACAGCACGACGCATACGAACTCCCACCAACTTATGCGTTGTGTCAATCACGAGATATTGACCAAGCCATCCTTGTGCAGCGAACATCAAGTGACTCTTCGGAGACATCGCACCAAACTTCGCACCTCTTTGAAGAGCCATCTTGATCTGTTTGTTTGCAGTCTTATTCCCACCGAGTGCTGTGTTGATAGCCTTTCGGTACGCAACGAGTCCCATACGTTTGTGGAGCAATGGCTTCAACTTCGCCAAAAAGACCTTATCAACTCCACGTACACGCCATTGTTTGAGGATATTCTCTGTCAAGATGTAATCGTACAACCTCGCCCTTCTCCACCAAAGCAAACCACAGTGTGAGCTCTTCTTGCTCGCTCTCCATGAACGCTTTACCCACGACGTAGGCACGATCTGCTGACCTCTCCATACTCCCTTTTGTAACATCAACAACCCAATCTTTGCCAAATCAACGGGGAGAATCGACATCTCTCCAGCTCCACGGGGCACACCTGCAGCGTCCTTCATCCACGATACAGAGCGGATCCCCAACTTCGAAAACAGGTGCTCTTGCAGATACACATCCAAAGACTTTCCACTGATACGCCCCACAAAGAGCGCCAACAAATCAATCGCCCTGTTATTATACCGAAACACATCACCTGGTTTGCTCACGAGGCGACCTTTGAGACCATCTGAGATATGTCCTAAAACCCACTTCCCCTTGACTCTTTTCCCTAATGTCCTCGCGTGATGCAAGCCAGATGTGTGTGTCAGCATCTGGTACAGTGTAATGTCCTTTTTTGGCGTCCCTCTCCACTCCTTAAAGACATCAGACATCTTCATATCAAGTGACTTGATCTTACCTTGCTTCCACAATAAACCTATCGCCAAACTCACGAATGACTTACTCACGGACATCGCCATGATCGGCGTAGCTTTTTTCCCAAAATACTCCTCCACGACTAACTTCCCGTCCTTGATAAGCACAAGGGCTGATGAAGACTCACTGCGAGCCTTCTCAACCATCCGACGGACAGCATCCACTCGAAGCCCAACAGAGTCAGGTGTTCCAACAGGCAACCCATGTGAAGAGTTTTTTGTCAACCTCACAGGTTTGTCTTGCGTCTTTCTATACCCACCGGGCTTGGAAGTAGGCTGACTTGCAGGTTGCTGAATACGCACCACCGAGATCAGTCGTATCCTCTTTCCAGATTTTTGTTGTCTCTTGATGAATGTTACCACATGCTCAGCTGAAGAAAATCGCTGATGCCACGTCTTCTCTCCATTTTGAAACACCGCCAACATATGAGTTTGTGTTCGACACACTGATAAAACATTCTTTTCAGCATATGCAGACCAAGAAACTCCGACCACAAGGACGGTTGAGACGAAAACAATTCCAAGATAAACGAACGGTACACGACGACACAACTTTATCATGACAACTCCTTTAGGTCGCTAAATGCAAATAACGGATGAAGCCTTATGCTTTGCTTGAGGCCTATTCGACCGCTATCTTACGGATGTCTATCTCTATCGAACAGTACTCAACAAAGCAGCCAAAGCATACGCTGACAACCAACGCATACTGCAACATGAAACCAGAGCAAACAAAGAGAACATTCCTATCGGGATCGCTGATCAAATGTAATATTTCGAATGGGTTTTCGACTCGCATTGTACAGGTACTTTCTCCAGGACGTTCCTGTCAAAGGCACACGACGGGACACAACCTCCAACACAAAATCATCACACCATACAATCCCCTTCCCCTTAAGACCGCAGCCGAAAGACAGTCGGTCTGCAGACCGTGGGATATCCAGGACAATCTGAGTTCGAACCCAACCAGTCCTTGTTGCAGCTCTGTCTGGTATCAGCCGTTTATACAATAAGGTCTTTTTTCGCCTGGAACTTCCCATCACGAGCCAGGGTGTTGTTGCATCCTTCGACTTGATATAACCAGTCAAACGTACACGCTTTCCACGATAATATCTGGCTGATACAAATTGTAACAGTTGTGCAAAACCGCCTGCCTTCATCTTCTTCTTCAGTCTCACAAAGGCACCCGCCGGATATGTCCGGTATACCTTGCGAGAGACCCCAACGAGATAGTCCTTCGGATACATCCCCCAACGCTCCCAATACATAGGAAATACACCCTTTCTGCTCCTATGAACCCCTTTGGAAAAGCTCATATTTTGAGGACGTTCAGAGTATGCCACTGTAGATGACGGAGTACCAACTCCTGGAGAGTGGACCCACTGTAGAAATGGGTGTCCAAAGATAGGATGCCTCCAATCTGCGGACGTTTTCTCCCCCTGATGTCTGGACTCTCCAATGATCTTCACAGAGACATGATCACAGTACAACGGACCGACCCCATTCAATTGACACCCCACCCGTATAGACGCAGCCCGCAGAGGGACATCCAGTTGAAGAGAGACCTTTGTCCAACGGTGGGGAGCTTGTAAAGGACGACTTGATTGTCTCACAAGAAGACGATGACGCCGACTCCTGACATTGCCCCAAAGGCTCGACTTTCCTTGCCCTTTATTGTATACAAATGCCTGTATTTGGATGCGCTTTCCAAGGTATCGACGTGCCGAAAATTGCTGACAAAGAGCTACACGACCGCGCGCTCTCTTGTTGTTTGGCTTAATATACGCGCTTGCTCTCCCATGATAACGGATACGTTCTGTGATACCAATAGAGAACGTCTTCCGAGAGGCACCCACTAGCCACCAAGAAGAGAGGTGATCGAGTTGGTGTGTAGAGGTCTCAAAGCTTGGACTACGTAAGCTCGACATGTTTCCTTCAAAACCCTTCAGCCATCCGTTATTGACAGGAATCCCTTTATCGACAATCTCAATCCGAAACGCATCACACCACAACGTCCCTCTACCGTCAAATGTAAAACAGGTCAACATCATATTTGTCGCATGTTTGGGAACATCCAAGATGATCTCGTGCCTCTTCCATCCTTTTTTCCCAACAACACCAGAATGATACTTTGCGCCTTTTCGAAGCACTGTAAATTCAGTATTCCCGAACGTAAGTCTTTTATGATCATCATTCACACGAAGCGTCACAAAGGCATGACTGTTAGGATGAGAGGTCTTGAGATATCCGGAGAGACGAATACGTTTCCCACGATAGGGAGCTGCTCGAAAATGTTGCCGCAAGCCAAGAAATCCTCTGTGTCCTTTTGTGGCAGCTTGTATGCGCTTGATATATGCGCTTGCGTGACCGTCGTAGTATGTTTTCCTATCAATTCCAATCTCAAACCCCTTGGGATTGCCCACAACAGACCATCCCTCAGGAACACGCTTCACTCTTGTTGGATAGGGTGCTTGAGCCGCCTCTAGATGCCAGGGAAACAAACCCGCTGTCGCGATAAGAGCGAATAAGAGAAACAATGTGCTGTGTTTTTGTGTCGATATTTCATCGTAGTGCTTCATCGCAGCGATCCGGCTGCGCAACATTGTGAAGGTTCGAAAAGCCCCAAAGGTCGCAAAGACACGCTCCGTCCTCTTCTGAAGCTGGGCAAACTCCAACAACAAATGACCATACAAAGAAAGACCATCAGAGCACTCCTTCAATGCTCTCTCATCTGCACGCAGCTCCTGATGAAGCATCCATGAACGATTGGCCAGATACGCAAGCGGATGGAAGAAAAAGCAGCTCTGTACGATCCCTGGAAGCCATTGCCAGAGCAAATCACCATGAGCATGATGTGCCAACTCATGTGCAAATATGAGCCTCCACTCCTCCACATTGCAATCACTGACAACGCTCATCGGGAGCAAAATAACAGGACTCCACACACCTGTTATCAATGGACTCTCCAACTCCTCCACGAGTGCGACTTTTGGAGGACGCCCCACCTTCATTTGCTCACACAGTTGCGCAAAAACAGTGAACACACTTTCATCCTTCAGTGGTATGGAGCGTCTGCGAAGATTGCGTATATTACGCAAAAGTAGACACTGCATCGCGATCTGATAAAGCACAACAGCTCCCCATATAAGAAATAAAAAAGTGGAGAGATGCCACCACAACCAACCACCAAGAGCGATATTCTCTCGTTGGAGTCGGTTGGACAATGCCCCAGACACCTTCGCCTCTCGACGTCTCTTCCCATGCTCTGCATACTCAACGCCTTTTTTTACAGGCGTTCTTGTGCTTGTCATGCGCTTGTGATTCACGCTACTCTGTGTCGGATAATCCGTCTTTTGAGTTGTATTTGAAGGTGTATTGGGTGATGATAGGATAGGAATCCCAATAGAAGGAACCCCCAACACAAGAATGACAACTTTTAAATACCCAAGACGCCAACACCAACCAGCCCATTGAGGGCTTGTCTTCCGCAGGAACCAGACAAGTACAAACACCACGGAGAGCACGATTGTCACGTATAAAGAGAGCTTCACCATGTTGTGAAGCCAAATGTCTGTAAAGTGATGAAACCAATGTACACTTTTCATGGTTTACTCTTTCGACTTCTGGCGCTTTTCTAACGAATTGACCATCTCCTTAAGCTCCTGGATCTCTTCGTCACTGTATTCACGCTCTTGGGACAAATACGTGACCAACGGAGAAATCGATCCGCCAAGGGTCTTCTGAAAAAATGTATTCATCGATTTTTTCAGGATCTGATACAGTGGGACCTTGAGCTCATACATGTAAAACTTGTCTTTTTTTGAACGCGTAAGGACACTCTTCTTGCACAACCGATCCAACATCGTCACAACTGTCGCCCGTGCAAGCCCTCTCTCCTCACCAAATTCACTCACAGCCTCACGAACCCTCACCGGTCCATTCTCCGCAATGTAATTGACCAACTCCATCTCCAAATCACCAATCCCTGCCTTCTTGACCATCTTCACACTCCTGCTTGTATCGCACAGTTTTTATCTACACATGTCAACAGTTTTTATCTACACACGTAAACAAAAACTGTCAAGGAAAAAATTTACAACTGTAAACAAAATGCTCACAGCTCGAAGTGCAAAAAGTTCATTTTATCTGATGAGAACGGCTTTTTGGAGGTGTGAAAAGCGGAGTGTTTTACGTCTTATCTGTGGAAGTCAGCAGGAACAAAGAAGATAGGGGGGAGGTCTTTGCCTTTGTCAACGACGAGCACAAGGGCAGTTGCGACCCATTCAGCCATGTAGATGAGACGAGCTTCTTCGGAGTCGATCCCCAAAAAGTCGGATTGTGCCATCGCATCCCAGATATCCACACAGAACGCGGAGCCACCGTCTTCGACAAGTTTATTGGTGTCGAGAGTGTAGCCACTCGCATCGTTGAACACGATGGCGTACTCTTCGTGTGCACCTTCGAGCATGAGGATTGAGGAGTCTTTTTCTTCCAGTGTCGAGATCAACTGCTCACCTGTCGGTGTAAATGCAGCTCCACCTTGCGCCTTTGCGATCGCTTTGTAAGCGTTGAGGACGCCATTCCAAAGATCTCTGTTGTTGTCGTTGATCGCGTCCTTGAAGACGGAGTTGATCACAGCATCAAAGCCTTCGGTGTTGGCGATGCGGTTGACGATCGCGGTGCGGTTATCTGCATATCCACATCCACTTGATGTTTCGTGTCCGTGACTGTGGTCATCTCTGTGTCCACCAAGGTCAAACTTTTTGGCCAACACATCAAGAGCTTCGTTGACCGCATCTTTGTATGAGACTTCTTCACCTTGTCGCCACTTGCTCACAAAGTAGACAGTCGCAGCGCCCAAAGAACCACCAAAGTTTTTAATGAAGACTGTGCCGTTGTGGGCTCTCCGACCATCACCACAGCTACGTTCTGTTTTGACGATGTCAGCGGACACCATATACTCACTGATCGCTTTGTTTTGCTCTTCGTAAGAGAGTCCACCAAAGACTTCGGGTTTCATGTTCTCTGCCATATTTTGTCTCCTCTGTCAGACAATGTGGATGGAAATCACACCTGCGCTTCCAAATGGTGTTGTCATAGCAACGCGAAAGTCATTTTCGTCCAACACCCTATTCACAGAACCATCATTTGTAAAGACCGCTTCATCAAAACACACAAGAAAGAATTTGACGACAAGACGGACTTGTGGTTTCTATGCCACCAGGAAGGAGAACAGATGAAGACACTTACACTCTTTTATGTTGGGTTGTTTCTCACGATATTCTCGGGATCTGCGCACGCATCCTGTCCAAGCAAAGTGAAGCTCCCCATTCACCTAAAGACCTATGGACACTGCCAACACCAGGCGATCATTTACCTCCATGGCGGTCCTGGTGACCACACACAGGTCTTTACACACACAACTGCAAAAGCCATCGCCCAAAAAGGCTTCTTCGTCGTAACATACGATCGCCGAGGCACAGGACGTAGCTCCAGGCAGACAAAACCAACAGATTTCACGTTCAAACGGGCTATTGAGGATTTACATCAAATCATCACACAGCTGAAGCTGAAGTCTGGCGTCATCTTGTTAGGACATTCATTTGGTGGTGTTCTCGGACTCAAATATCTAGAATCGCACCCTGACACCCACGCGAAACTCGTACTTGTCAGTGCACCACTCGATTACCCCAAGCTGTTCAAGCAGCTTCTTGATCGTTTCCTGAAGATGTATCCAGCCTTTATCCAACGCGCCACCCAACAAAAACGTCACAACATGGCTTCCGCGATGAAGCGAGCGATGGGCACATGTCAAATGCTCAGGACATTTATGTTCCCCAAAAAGGGCCCACTCTCGCCACTGTGGTACTCCACAAGACAGATCGGCTTTATCTTTTCACTGGCGATGCAATTTGGACTCTACACCCCCAAAAACATCTCGCAAGCCGCAAAAGCCCGTTACGCAAAGCTCTCCAAAAAAGGTCACATCCGCATGGCATACAAACCTTTTGCCGGATTCATCCGCAATGAACAATATGCAATGAAGGACTACACACCACTCGCTCAAACGCTGAAACAACATATCTACGGTGTGTACGGACAACAGGATGGGCTGTTCAACAAAACGCGCCTTGCACATATCCAACGTGTATTGGGCAAACAAAGGATGACAATCCTGCAACGTGCAGGACATGCCCCCTTCGTAGACAGACAACAAGCCTTTCTTCAGGCACTCAAACGTATCTCTTCCAACCCCACATCAAAACCAACCTCACAACCTTCTTCGCAACCTTCTTCGCAACCTTCCTCCAACCCCTGACGCTTTTTTGGGTCTGCTTTTTCTGGGCAAGTTGCCACTCTTTTTGGAGCGAGTTGCCACTCTTTTTTGGGCGAGTTACCACTCGCCCTTACTTGCTTTGGGCGAGTTACCACTCGCCCTTACTTGCTGCCGCGCTTCGCTTGCCCCTGCTGCCTTTTTTGGGGCGAGTTGCCACTCGCCCTTACTTTACTTGCTTACTGCCGCGCTTTGCTTGACACTGGCTGCCTTTTTTGGGCGAGTTGCCACTCGCCCTTACTGACTGCCGCGCTTCGCTTGGCATAGTGGGTTTGCCACCCACACCCGCCTGGGGTTTGTTCAACCCCAGACCCCACGATACTCCGTATCGTTTGTGTTTAGCGTTTTTTATGGAAGAGTCGATATATCCGTACGTTTTTGTCATGATAGGCCAGCTTCGCGTATGGGCTGCGTTCCAGTTGGAGTGCGAGCCGGAAGTTTTGTCTACGCCCCATCAAAAAGACAAACTTCGAATCAAAATGATGTTGGATCAACTTCGCAGGTTGGCGACTCATACCTCTGCCGATCTTCATGTATGTCTTGTAGAGTTTTGGATTCCAGCTGTATAGGAAGTGAGGATTGAGGCCGGAAATGTAGCGATTGTGTGTGTTGTGAAAGAACAAGAACGAAAACGTCACCCAATGTGTGTGAAATACAATACTGTCCTTAGGGGTATGCTTTTTGAGCCATAAAGCCGCTTTTTGTGCGCGCTGTGGGTGGATATCAAATGCGTGTTTGTGAATGTCGATATGATAAACCACTCCCATCCCCACAAACGCGATAACAAATGCTGCGACAGCTGGTCTCATCAAGCGCGCTTGCATCAACGGCGCAGGACCATCTTCATCAGGTGTATCCAAGGGGGTGATGGTATCAGCTCGGCGCCACAATAAGCTGTCAAAGATACGCGCACCGAACAACACACAAAACGGAACTGCATACTCAAGCATCCGAATGGAGCGAAGTGAGGCCAACAACAACACAAACGCACCACACCCAATCATTCCGACACTCTTAGGCCAGCGACGCCACGCTCCAATGCCTACAATCGGCACAAGTACACCCATCACGACCGCCGGAAAACACCGATACACCAGATCGTACAAAGCGAGCGCATGCCACTCCTCTCCAATCACGACCTTCGTATCCATATGACCTGATATCAAATGAAAAAACAGGAAGTCAAAACTGTGAGGTACAAAAGGATTGAGCGTCAAGCCAAGCAAGATCCCCGCAAACGCATACAAAACAGGCTTGATATCGAGCTTGCGTTCAAGCACCCCAAACCAAACCACCGCACAACACGCCATCGGGATCAAGACAACTGCCGTCTGATACGACCAAATAAACACAACACCCAATGGCAAGAGCCACCTATCACGTCGCGTCTCCAACAACCAAAGACCCACAAGCAATAAGATCAAGGAGAGCCCCATCGCCCGTGGCATCGAGATCCGGAACAAAAAATAATCCGATGACATGAGCAAGACGAGACCATACACCCATGCATGACGAATGCGGTGTGCGTAAAGATACGCGACACATGCTGTCAAAGCGAGCGCACCAAAGACAACCGCCGAAGCCCTCATTCCTTCGAACAGATCACCAAGCGTAAAGGGGATCAACAGCAAGTGGTAGAGGAAGTGATGATCCGCCCAATAATCCCGCGCGACTGAAAAGTACATCCACGGAAAATCCGTAAACAAACCCCGCTCCCAGTACAAACGAGCTAGCCGGATGTGAAACAAACTATCGACAGAGTTCGTCGCGCTGTGGCTGTATACATGAATCCCCATCACAACCGTATACAAGACAAACATCAAGCCAAGGATACGCCACGGAATATCCACAGCTCGTTCCTTCGCGTTGTCGTTTGTGGTCCCGACAGAATCGTCCTTGTCGACAACTGTCTCTAGTACGTCTCCCTCAACTTTCTCACTCACTTTCGGCTCCTGCTTCCTTTGGTAATCTATCCTCGCCAGACAGGCGTCTCCAACATACAAACGCAAACATACACAAAAACGCGACCAAACTCAGCAACGAAATCCACTTCATCCCCTCCCAATAAATCGGTCGAAAACGCAACTCCAAACGCCCTCCTCCCGCCGGAACCCACACTCCCATCAGGGCAATATCAGCCCGATACAAACGAATGGGTCGACCATTGAAAGTCGCTCGCCAACCGGGATGCCAGACCTCGCTGATACGCAAGAACCGACGTGTGTCAGTCTTGAGTAACAGGAGCAATTCTCCTGGCCTTTTACGCGACAAGTGTATGCTTCCAGAGGGTTGCTTTATTGTCTTCATAGGTTTTGGGATGGCTCGACGACCTGTCAACACAACGGTCGTGTTTTGGATCGAGTGGCCGAGCACACCTCTCATCATGTCCCTTGCATCTTTGGCCTCAATCACACGATACATCCACACAGCACGCCCTTGGGATGATTTGTTCCTGTATACACTCAGGTGGGTCTTCACCCAACCTCGATAAAACAAAAATGTCCGTTGGCCAGGATATGAACCGATCTTTTCGAGCTGTTTGGGTAACTTGAGTGGCGCAGCAGAGAGCAGATGTGTCGTGTTGAGCGCGTTGAACAGATCCCATCGCTTGATACCATTCAGATCGGTCCACACTCTCGCTCCCATCCTTACGGGACGTCCATGCTGCATCAAGGAAAAATATTTTTGGTAGTGACGTAGATTGTAAGGTTCATAACCAGAGATAAGCTCGACCTTTAACGGCCCTGACCAGCCATAATTCAGGCTAAAACGTCCAACTGTTGCGAGTCGCCCACGCTCTTTGGCGCTGCCCAGCTTTGTACGCCAAGCAGGTGTGGGGATGATGTCTTTGTGTTTGCGCATCGTAATGTACGACCTCGCATATGACATCCCTTCGACACTGATCACGGCGAGGCAGAGTGTGACAGCGATGACGCCCCCCCAACGAAAACGCTCGGACCACCGAAGTAACAGCTCGACACCGACACCAGCCAGGATGATCCCAAAGTACATCGCGATAAATGACATCCTCGCGGGACAACGGAAGAGTTTGAATCCTGGCACCCATTTATACACGATCCACAACAAAGGTGTATCCGCTGCTAGGAAGAAAAGCCCCACAAAGCTGACCGTCAAAAACCGCACATAAGGACGCTTCCATCCACCGAAGCTCCCCACACAAGCTAACAACAGAGGCAGCAAACCAAAGTAGGCGACATCTTCCCACAGCTCGGCGCCTGGATACGTCCCTAGCAATGGACTCCCAAGTGCTTCTGGTGCGAAGAGCGTCAGGAGATGACGCCATTCAAACGCGTGGCCACTTAAAAAGAAGGCATACGACGTCCCCGTCCTCGACGCAAGCGAAGCCTCAAACAGCAACGGGAACCACAGATATGCAGAGACCCCAACAGCCAGTGCCACGGCAAAGAATAACCATCCTCCCATCTTCAAAAATGGCAACGCAGCGTGGACGACACGTCCTTTGTTGTTATCATCACCATGTTCCGCCAGCGCCTTCTTGCCGAGTGAGACACCTTTTGCAGCCCATAACCCAACGGCCAGCAGACCTGAGTAGAAGATCAGCTGGATGTAACCAACGTGGAGACACCACATCCCGACAAAGGCAAGCGCGAGTGAGCGAACGAGAGAAGGCTTTTCAAAAAAGGCGAGCAAGGCAGCCCACAACCAAGGCAGCAGAACAATCGCAGAGAGAGGCACGAGCCACCCTGCGTAGACAGCGATCAGTAGCTTGAAGGCGAAGAGACCAGCTGCCGCCATCACCAATCGTGCACCTGTCCGCAATTTGAGGACCATTCCCAAGACATAGCAGCCGAGAGATGAACACAGCAACAACAACCAAAAAACCGGCCCCATTGCTTGTTCGGGAGGGAGAAACCAAAAAGGAAGATGGAGAGGAAAAAAGTACAGAGCTTGCGGGTTGTTTAGGACAGGCATCCCTGAGAGTTGGTCTGCGCGCCAAAAGGGAGGCATGTGTCCTTGGGAGATGGACTGGTAGAGGGTGCTCTTCATGCTCAGGTGGTAAGTCAAAACATCCGAATGTACCGAGTACGGAAGCATCCCTCCTTGCCACAGATACCCCAACCCCAAACACGCGAGCAAGACGATGAAGATGATGTGCATCCATGTCTTGTCCAACAAAGTAACGTGGTCACTCTCTCCCACCTTCGACTCCTTCAGGTCTCATATCCAATTGATGTGGAGGCCATAGAACAACGGAGAGCAAAGGTATCAAGAGGCGATGTGTGGGTCAAGACAAAACGATAGGAGGACAGAAATGACACCAAACCCAAGTCAGATCAAAGTATTTGCCTAGGAAAAGAAGTCACCAACAAAACCCTCAATGCCCCCTCAAAACGTTCATCTCACAGAATCAATGACCAACGTCGTCCAGGGAAGAGACTTCCTTTTAGGTCGCCGGATGGAAAAAAGGAAACGGAAAATGAGACAAAGACAGAAGGTTGTTGCTGAAATCACAGGCTTTGTGATTCGTTGTCGACATCGGCAAGATCATATAGATCGACCAATAACGAGGTCGCTTTGTCATACTTTTTGGATTGTTTCGTTTGAATCAGTTCGTCAATTTCCTCCCATATCTCGTTTTCTTTTTTTGAGAGGTTGAGCAGATAGGTTTGGCGTTTTTTCTCTTGCACCAAGCTCGCTTGGATTTTTTCTTGCTCTTCGATCTCGTCCGCGATTTGTTCCAAGTCTCTGGTAGATCGATTGCTTTCTGGAACTTGGATGGGAGCGGTAGATTGTCCTGATAGTTTTCGTAACCGATCATTCAGTTTAAATGCCAGTCCAGGTTCTTGACGGCTCAAACGCTCAAGGAAATCAAGCTTTTCTTCGTCGGGGAGTTGGGGAAGATACTTGGTGAGTTGCTGCCCTGTTGGTTTGGTGAGGCGGGGGCTTTGTAAGGCAGCAGCTTTGATGAGGTAAGGGTCGATGTCGAGAAATTGCACCAATGTGTTTTGCGCGGGCGATAAAGTTTGCAATCCTGGTGGAACAAAGGGTTCTATCCTTTCTTCTCCATCTTCGTCGCTCTCTTGGTGATATCGCCAGGGTATTTCCATTTCGGCGAACTTGAGCCAAAACAGGTAGAGACATCTGAAGTCTCCTTCTAGTAATTCTCTACGTAGATCGACAAGTTGATCAAGCCAGCCTTCACCTTCGATCCAGCTGTAGTGACCCTCATCATCAATCAAGAGGTTAAGAATCAAGTGTGTGTCTGTTTGGTCAAGTTCAATAACATCTTCTATTGTGAACAAAGACGTGATGTTTTGATCGAGTGTTCCGAGTGGGAACCGGAAGATGAGCTGTCGTGTCCCATGACTGGCCATGAACAGCATGGCATCAAAGCATTCGGCTACAAGGGCATAAGGATCGCCTGGAAAGCTACTGTAGTTATACTCGTAAGAAGCCGTAGTTGAGGTGACATGCGCTCGACTGGAAAGTGCAGAGAGTTCTTCTCTTTGCTCATAGGTCAAGCGTGCGTCGATAGCTCGAAATTCGTGGTATTCACAAAAACTCATGGAGTATTTTCCGTTCTCTGTTTGGTGTTTGTTGGTGCCATTCTGGCAGATGTTGGTGGAGGAAGCAAGTTGGTGTGAATCGTCTGTGTTGGGCGTCTGTTCTGGGTTGTGGTGTTCCGCCTCTTTTGGTATCATCACCTCCACAACAAACCTCTACTCAAACATACCAGCTCGGAAGAGGTGAAAATGGACATCGCATATCCGCAGTCCGAAGCCCGACAGCTTCTGGGCTCAGAACAGCTGCAACTTTTCCACGACCATGTCATCTGAAAACCCGAACTCCACGATGGAAAAGTTCGTTCAGATTCTGGCAAAACAATAATGTAGGGCTTGATGCCTCTCATATACTACTGGCGTAGCGACAACTACTACCGCGACCTTGATGAAGGGGCGAGTTACCACCTGAACCAGCGAAACTCAACTCTTCACGAGCTCGAACTGGGAGACAGTCTTTGGGCGTTTACACGACGTTCTGATGGGACTTATGTTCTAGCTGCAGAACTGATCGTCAAAACCAAAACATTCAATCCCCCGAGCTTCGAATATGGCCCGTATCGAATCTGGGGAGACCTCGAAAAAAGTCGATATTTCAGATTGGAAGGGCAAAAAAGTATCGAGCCGATTATCCGATCTTTGTCTCTCAAACCCACAGCTAGATACCTGGGGCAGGCCTTTCAAGGTAATGCTGCTGTCAGACGAATAGACTCCGAAGCTCACCTTATTCTCGCAGAAGCCGCAAGAAACCTCACTTTGGAACCTCGAGCTCACCTCCTACCAGAGTAACAACTAGTGTACCGGAACATTAGTCTTTTTCATAATTTAGCGTTGTAGAACTCAAGAGTTCGGTGGCAAAAACGAGCGACTTTTCCCAAGATCTGATCAGC
>MDTD01167216.1_pt1 | contig 13901 bp, 11 predicted proteins | sample 811221 | NCBI WGS metagenome assembly MDTD01 (sample SAMN05326646, study PRJNA326480) | marine metagenome | isolation source: seawater | place: Pacific Ocean: South West | collected 2011
ATCTACACCTGACTTATCAGATATCATTTTCATTTCATTCATAAAAGATACTTTAGTTGCTAAAAAACAATTATTCATATATTTAATCATTTCAGCAGTTTCAAAGTTTGTTTCAATTATTGGAATTGAATTATCAAATCTTAATTTATAAAATTGAGACACTATTGATGTAAGTTGCGTATTGCCACCAAGAATAATTCTTGACTGATTTACAAAATCATAGTCAGCATTTTTTTCTGTTAAAAACTCAGGATTAAATACCATTTTGATTTTTGGATATTTTTTCTGTAACATCTTTGTTGTGCCAGGTATAAGTGTTGATCTTATCAAAATAATACTTTCTCCAAGGGTGCAAAAATTAATTTCGTTTAAGGCTTGATCAATAATATTCAAATTGACACTTCCATTAGTATTTGCAGGAGTAGGTACTGATAAGAAAACTATCTTAGATTCATTAACTGTGTCTTCAAGTGAATGAGTTCTTAGGTTAGTTTTTTTATCATATATTCTGATATTATACTTTATATTCGGAGATGATAGAAATCCATATTCTACAGCACTACCAACAAATCCTTTGCCTATAATTCCAATATTCATATGGAAAAATTAAATAATTATCTTATAAAGTCTACATTAATTATTTTAATTGGTACTATTTTAACTTCAGGTAGTAATTTTTTATTCTATGTTATTGCTGGCAATTTGTTAAGTGTATCTGAATTTGGTGAAATTTCATCTATTATAAGTATAATTGGTTTTTCTACTTTGATTTCAAACTATGGTGTTCCACACCTTTGGTTAAAGCTTTTCGCAAAAGAAGGAAATAATGGAAAAAGATGGATAAATCCGTCTTTAAAATTTCTTAGTTTCTCAGCATTACTCACTTTTCTTTTTGTGAATTTATGGAGCATTATTGGTCCACATACCGCACAAAGTGAAAAAATATTTTTACTCATAAGTTCGCTAATTTTTCAACAACTAATTGTTGATATCATTGCAGTAAAATTCCAATTAGAAAATAATTTTTCAAAAATGATTTTTTGGCAGTCAATTCCAAGTATTACTAGAACAGTATTATTAATTTTTGCAAGTTTTCTTTTATCTGACTTTAATCAGCTAACTATTGGATATATTTATTTTCTTGTAAGTATTTTTTTCATTTTAGCCTCTTTGCTGAATATTAATGAAATAAGAAAGGGTAGTATTAATTTAGATCTAGTAAAAAATGATAAAAGTGATTTTATTGAAGATTCTTCAGTTAAAAATCTTATTTTTTTTTCAAGCCCTTTTGCATTATCTCTTATTTTAAGCTACATATTTAATCAAAGTGATATCATAATGCTCAATTATTTTTCTTCGACTACTTCTACTGGCTACTATAATGCCAGTTATTTGATTTTTTCAACATTTATCTTATTCCCAACAATGATTTACAATAAATATTATCTCCCCAATGTGCATATGTGGTCTTATAATAATTCTACAAAATTAAAGTCATTTTCTAAAAATCATAGAATAATATTATTATTACTGGGGATTACAGCATTTTTATTTCTTAATCAATTTTCACAATTTATAATTGAATTTGTTTTTGGATTAAATTATGATGAGTCTATTGATTTATTAAAAATTCTTTCTTTTGGATTGCCATTTGTTTTCATGACATTTGCTTCATCAATACTGCTTTTTACAAAAGACAATATTTACATAAAGACAGTCTTTATGGCCATTGTTTCATCTTTAAAAATAATATTAAATTTAGTTTTTATTCCTGAATATGGACATTTTGCAGCTGCTTATTCTACTTTGGTATGTAATATATTATTATTCTTACTTTATTCTTTTTATGTAAATAAGTTTATAGTCAATAATGAAAAATCTTGATCAAAAATTAAAATACCTAAAAACTTTTTTAAAAGATCAAAATTTCTTTTTTAATGAAGACTTTAATATTAAAAATGATACATACTTAAAGTATGGTGGAACAGTAAAAGTATACATCTCTCCTGATACATTAGAAAATTTTAAGAAAATATTAATTTTTCTCAGAAATCATGAAATAGATTTTAAAGTTATTGGATTCTCAAGTAATATAATTTTTCTCCGTGAAATTTGTTACTCGGTAGTTATTTGCACTAAAAACTTAAATCATATTGGAGTGGATAATGGGCAAATAAGTGTTGAAGCAGGGTATTCACTACAGGAGTTTGTAAGAGTTGCTTCAATTCTTTATAATGCAAAGGGATTTGAAGGTTTAGAAGGTATCCCAGGAACAGTAGGGGGCGGTGTATTTATGAATGCAGCAGCTTATGGAGACTCTATTTCTGATAATTTAATCTCTGTAACTTGCCTTGATCAAAATGACAAAATTGTATTACTAAAAAAAGAAGAGTGTGCTTTTAAATACAGAAGTTCAATTTTTAATAAAAATCCAAAAAAGTATATTATCTTAAGCATCAATTTTAGGTTACAGGAAGGTAATAGAAGCGCTATAAAAAAAAATATAGAAAAATTTCATATAGCAAGACACTCATACCAAGATTTTGTATATCCATCGCTAGGAAGTATTATATCTATTAATAAAAATATTTACAGGGAAATATATCGAAATAAAAGTAAAGCTTATTTTCTGATACATTTAATCTTAGAAGTAATTTTTAAGAATCCCATATCTAAGTTTATTAACAGAAAAAGACCTTCAAACTATTTCCTTAATTTACTTTTTTTGCGGTTTATTAAGCAAAAAAAATTAGTAAAGATTAATAATACAATTTCTGACAAAACAATAAACACTTTAATTAATGACGGGAAAATAAACGATCAAGACATCGTAAATTTTATCTTACTTCTCCATGATCTTACAGATCGAAAATATAGCGTTGAAAATGAATTAGTAATTGATTCGGTTTATAGAGTTTCAGAAGATTTTGAAAAATCTTATAATGATATAAAAAGAGCTTTTAATGAAAAAAAATAAAATTGGTTTAATTACTACGCATGATACAAATAATTACGGAGCAATTTTGCAAACATTTGCACTTTATCATTTTCTATCAAAATTTAGAAAAATAGAAATCATCAATTATGATAATCATCATATTTCAGATTCAATGAGAGTTTTAAGATTTGAAGCATCTTTGATTGGTATATTAAGATTAGTAAAAGATTTATTAAGACTTTTTCCAAGATTTTCTGTAATCAAAAAAATTAGAAAATTTCAAAATGAATTTTTTTTAATGACAAAAAAAGTTAATAAAGACAATATCAAAGATTTAAATCTCGGAGATTTTGGATATTTAATTTCTGGCAGTGATCAGATTTGGAATCCTGCGTGCATGACTTCAAATGAGTCCATTGATGAAACATATTTCCTAAACTTTGCTGAAAATATTACAAAAATTTCCTACGCTTCAAGCTTAGGTAGTTACATTTTCTCTGATATTGAACAAAAAACTGTAAGAAAAAATCTAATTGATTTCAAACATATATCTGTTCGAGAGGAGGATGCTAAAATTCAGCTTGAAAAATTTATAAATAGAAGAATTGATCATGTTTTAGATCCAACATTATTGCTTTCTCAAAAAGATTGGGTTGATTTATTTAAATTGAAAAAGAGTAAAAACAGGGGGAAATATATTCTTCTTTACAGTGTACCACATACGAAGCTCTTAAAGAATATTTGTAGTCATTTTTCATCAGAACTTAATCTTCCAATATATTCAATTAATCAAAATCCATTTTCATCAATTAAAGTAAATAAGCATATTAAGAACTCAGGACCTAAAGAATTTTTAGATTTATTTTTTAATGCTGAATTTGTTATAACTGATTCTTTTCATGGAGTTTGTTTTTCAACCAATTTTAATAAAAATTTTATTGTAGCCAAACCAGAAGGTCTTTCAAACAGAATCGAGAGCTTACTTAAGTCTGTTGGATTGAACGATAGAATGATAAATTCTAGCGAAGAAATAGGAAAAACTGAAAACATAATTAATTTTGAAAGAGCTAATGCATTATTATTAAATCTAAGAAAAAATTCTAAAAGTTTTTTACATAAAGCAATTGACATAAATAGAGTTTAAAAAAAATGATAAAAATTCCTTTAGCTTATACAAATATTATCTTTTTTGTAATGATATTCTTTTTACCATCATTTGGATATGTTGCTTTGAATTCATCCTCACTCGCATTGGGATTTTTAGTGTCTTTATTATTAATATGGATTTTCTCTTTTGATAAATTTATTCATCTAAAATTGAGTAAAAATCTTAAAATTATTTCAATATTATTTGCAATACATACTTCATTTATTATATTTTTTGGTAATAATTTTGACCTAGCGAAAGCAATACCTTCTATTGTTTTAACTATTTTCGTTATCTTAAGCGCACTATTATTTTCTCAAAAACTAGAAAAAATAGATGATTTATTATTTATCAATATTATTAAAATCTGCACAATCATTATTCTATCATTAGGTGTTTTTTCTTTATTATTTGAATTTAATTTTTTGGGGTATAGCGAATATGAAAAATCTATTTTTCCTTTTGCTGAACCACGGCATTTTGTAACATCTACTGGATCATTTATTCTTACTTCCTCTTTGTACCTCTCCAAAAATAAAAAGATTTTTTTGGGTATATTAATCCCTCTTTTTATCTTTGTATTTCAAAGTGTTGTTTTAATTTTCTTTTTCTTGATGTTTTTATTTTTTGTTTTCTTATTAGATATTAAAAAACAATTTTTTAATGTTTTTTTTATATTCATTGTCACTCTATTAATTTTTTCCCTTATAGGAGATTCGGATTATTTTTCCTCTAGGCTTGATTTCTCTTCGCAGAATACAAATTTAACAGTTTTAGTTTTTCTTCAAGGCTGGGATGAAATGTTTCATAGTATCAGACTTACAGATGGATTTGGTGTAGGATTTCAAAATATGGGCAATTTACCTCCTTCACCAATTTCACAATTAATAAAATCGTTATCAGGTGGATTTTATATGAATCGTAATGATGGAGCATTCTTGGCATCAAAAATAATAAGCGAGTTTGGATTTTTAGGCATATTTTTTGTTTTACTTTATTTAAAAGCTTTTTTCCGTTCTTTATTTTTTTTAAGCAATATGATTTTAAAAAATAAAAATCCACAAAAAAGGTTTAATAAAAAATCTTTAGTTGTTTTTGCACATATGAATATAGTTTTTATGATAATTGAAGTTTTTGCTGCTGGAACCGGCTATTTTACAACAGGAGTCTTTCTTTATCTTATGTCATTGATAATTTTAGAAAATGATTCAAAACAAAACATTTCAAGATTTAATGAATAAAAAAAACATTAATATTTTTGCTCCCAATATTCGAACCGGAGGAGGTAAAATTCTTTTGTTTGATTTATTAAAACATATTAGAAAAAACTATCCCGAATTATCTGTTACTGTCTTTTCAAATAGAAAAATTTCAAAAGAATTGAAGGAAGAAAAAATTAATATCAACTTAAACCAGGTAAATTCAATTTTTGAGCATATTAAACTTCTTTCAACAAGAATCGATAACTGTCTTTATTTTGGGAACTTTCCTCCTATGAAAAAGGGGAAAAATACTCATTTATATTTTCATAATATTTTTTTAACAAACAATTTTTTATTCAAAATTAGTTTTTCTCAAAAAATTAAATTTCTCGTTTCTAAAATATATATTTTTTTTAATGCGAGAAATGTTGATAACATTTACTGCCAATCAGAAATTGTAAAAAAAGATTTCATAAAAACTTATGGAAAACATAAAATATCCATAATGCCATTTTTTCAAATTTTTCCAAAGTCTAAAAATAGTAAAAAATATGATTTTTGTTATATTGCTTCGGGTGACGAGCATAAAAATCACAGTTTAATTTTAGATTCTTTAAAACATCTTTCGAAAAAAAATATATATCCTTCTGTTGCACTAACAGTTGAGAACCATAGCAAAGAATTAGTTATGAAAATTAATAATTACAAAAAAAAGTACTCTCTTTCAGTTTATAATTTTGGAGAATGTAGTATATCTCAAGTAGAAGATATTTATAAAAATTCAAAGTGTATTCTTTTCCCTTCACTTTATGAAACTTTTGGTTTGCCTTTAATTGAAGCCCAAAGAATTGATATTGATTTATTGCCAATCAATTTGCCTTATGTCCATGAGGTGGTTAAGCCAGAACTTTCATTTGAACCTAATATTTTAGATTGTTCAAATAAGATGTTAGATTATGTTAAAAATTATGATAATGAAAAAAATAGAAATTTCGTAGTTTTAGTAGAAAATAAGATTGATGTTTTATTAAATAAAATTAAAGAAGGTTATAATGTTTAAAGATAAAGTTTTAATGATTACTGGCGGTACAGGATCTTTTGGTAATGCGGTAATTAAAAAGTTTTTGCAGACAAATGTAAAAGAAATCAGAATTTTTAGTCGTGATGAAAAAAAGCAAGATGATATGAGGAAAAAATATGGTAGCAATAAACTCTCTTTTTATTTGGGCGATGTAAGAGATATTAATTCCTTAGATAACGCTATGCATGATGTAGATTATATTTTTAATGCAGCTGCACTTAAGCAAGTCCCTTCTTGTGAATTTTTCCCAATTGAAGCTGTTAAAACTAATATCTTAGGTGTAGAAAACGTATTAACCTCAGCTATTAAAGCAAAAGTAAAAAAAGTAATAGTTTTAAGCACCGATAAAGCTGTCTATCCAATTAATGCAATGGGAATTAGCAAAGCTATGATGGAAAAAGTTGCCGTTGGAAAAGCTAGAAATCTGGAAAGTGATAAGACAATAATATGCTGTACTCGATATGGAAATGTTATGGCTAGTAGAGGGTCTGTAATTCCACTTTTTATAAATCAAATTAATAAAAATATGGATATTACCATAACTAGTAGTGATATGACAAGATTTATGATGAGCTTAGAAAATGCAGTTGATTTAGTGCTGTATGCATTTGAAAATGGAAAAAACGGAGATATTTTTGTTCAAAAATCACCTGCTTCAACTATTGGAGTTTTAGCAGAAGCTTTAATAGATATGTCGGGGAAAAAAGAACTTAAAGTTAAAAATATTGGAATCAGACACGGAGAAAAAATGTATGAAAGTTTGCTTACAGCAGAAGAGATGTCAATAGCAAAAGATCTTGGTAATTATTATAGTATTAGTTCAGACAATCGCGATTTGAACTATGAACAATACTTTATTGATGGTAATAAAGCTGTAGAAATGCTAGAAGACTATAATTCCAACAATACAGTTCAACTGAATAAAAATGAGCTAGTTCAGCTACTAAATGAACTTCCTGAAATAAAATTAGCAATCAAAGATTGGCCAAAGTTATGATGAAAGTGATGACAATAGTAGGAACAAGACCTGAATTAATTAAGCTAAGCTTAGTTATGAAAGAGCTCGACAAATTTACTGAGCATACACTAGTTCATACCGGTCAAAATTATGATTATGAACTAAATAGTATTTTTTTTGAAGAAATGGACATAAGAAAGCCAGATTTTTATTTAGATATTTCAACTCAAAATACTTCAAAGGCAATTGGAGATATAATATTTAAATCTGACAAAGTTATGAAGCAGATAAAGCCTGATGCAGTGCTTATTTATGGAGATACAAATAGTGCACTCTCTGTTATTTCAGCTAAAAGAAGAAAAATACCAGTTTTTCATATGGAGGCAGGAAATAGATGTTTTGATGAAAGAGTCCCTGAAGAACTAAATAGAAAAATTGTGGACGTCTTAAGTGACATAAACCTTACTCTTACAGAGCACGCAAGAAGATATCTCTTGGGAGAAGGGAAGCGACCTGAAACTGTCATGAAGGTAGGATCATCAATGAAAGAAGTTTTAAGCTTTCATCACAAAAGCATTATGAAATCGTCAATTCTTAGAAAATATAAACTGAAAAAAAATAATTACTTTCTTGTAAGTATGCATAGAGAGGAAAATCTTGATAATCAAACCAATTTCAAAAATCTTTTAAATTCTCTCAATGATATTGCATTTAAATTCAAAAAGGAAATTTTAATATCTACTCATCCAAGAACGCAAAAGAAAATTGATAGTATTAAGCAATTTTCATTTGATCCGCTTATTAAGTTTGTAAAGCCACTAGGATTTTTTGATTATATTCATTTACAAAAAAATGCTCTTTGCACTATATCTGATAGTGGAACAATAACTGAAGAATCTTCAATATTAGGTTTCAAAGCGATAACAATAAGACAAGCGCATGAGAGACCTGAAGGTATGGATGAAGGTACATTGGTTATGACTGGCTTAAAGAGTAAAAATATTATCAATGCTATTAACGTTTTAAATAAACAAAATAATAAAAAAATTAAAATTGTGGATGATTATGATGTTGACAACGTGTCTTCGAAAGTTCTAAGAATTATTTTAAGTTATACTGAGTATGTAAATAATACAGTTTGGAAAAAAATTTAGTGCCAAAAAAAGTTTTAGTTTTAGGTTCTACAGGGATGTTAGGACACCAAGTCACTAATTATCTTTTAAGCCTTAAAGATAAATATAACGTTCTTGATATATCTTATAAAAATAAGTTAAATGATAGTACAGTTATAATAGATGTTGAAAAAGATTTAAAAAGTCTAGAAAAAATAATAAAAAAATTCAAACCAAATTTTATAGTTAATTGTATTGGAATATTAGTTTCAGAATCTATCAATAATGCATCAAAGGCAAATTATATAAATGGTAAATTCCCGCACCATATTAAAGAAATATGTAAAAAAAATGAATCTAAATTGATTCATATTTCCACCGATTGTGTTTTTTCTGGTTTAAGAGGTGATTATAAAGAAGACGATATCCCTGATAGCAAAACAAATTATGGTAAATCAAAAATACTTGGAGAAGTAATAGATAAAAATAATTTAACTTTAAGAACCTCAATTATTGGACCTGAAATTAAACAAAATGGAGAAGGACTTTTGAGTTGGTTTTTAAATGAGCCAAGCAAAGAAGTGAATGGTTATAGTAGCGCCTTTTGGAGTGGAGTAACGACAATTGAGTTATCAAAAATAATTGAAAAATGTTTTGAAAACAAAATCAGTGGGCTGTACCATATTACAAATAATAAAAAAATTTCAAAATTCCATTTACTTAAATTATTTAATAATCATTTATTGTTATCTAAAAAAATTCATGAAGATACCAAAATCGTCAATGATAAAAGTTTAATAGACTCAAGAAAAAAATTAAATCATATTATACCTGCTTATGATGAAATGATTAATGAAATGTTTAGATCAATGGTTGATAAAGAAAAGTATAATCATTACAAAAATAAGATTCGTAGTTATTAAAGTATTAATAATAGTAGACGATTACCTGCCAAGCAATAAGCCTGCTTCTACAATGATGCATCAGCTAGCATATGAATTCTTAACCAATAATCATGATGTAACTGTTATATCGCCCGGTTCAGAATTATCACAAAACTATGTAAGAGAAAAAATTGATGGCATTGATGTTTATAAATTTAAATCTGGAAAAATAAAAAAAACCTCAAGGGTCAAAAGAGCAATAAATGAAAGCTTATTGTCTGTAAGAGCATGGTTTTCTTTAAGAAACTTCTTTCTTGAAAATAAACATGATTATATAATTTATTATTCCCCATCAATTTTTTTTGGGCCTCTTGTTTGGAAATTAAAAAAAATATGGAAAGTCAAAAGTTTTTTAATTCTAAGAGATATTTTTCCGAGGTGGGCAATTGATAATAAAATGATCAGAGAGTATTCTCTTATTTCGCTTTATTTTAAATTTTTTGAGAGAATAAATTATATAAATGCTAATACTATTGGATTGATGTCGCCTAAGAACCTAGAATTCTTTGAAAAAAACTACAAAGTTAAAAACAAAAAAATAGTATTAAATAATTGGATTTCTCGATTTAAAAGTCAAGGGTCAAAAAAGGACTATAAAGATATTTTTAATTTAAAGAATAAAGTAGTTTTTTTTTATGGAGGTAATATTGGTAAAGCACAAGATATATCTTCTATTGTCAAGCTAGCAAATAAAATGCGTGATATTTCAGATGCCCATTTTTTTATTGTTGGTGATGGAGATAATTTTAGTGATATTGAGAAAGAAATTTTTCACTTCAATCTAAAAAATATTACACTCTTGAAGACCGTAGAAAAAGATGAGTATTATCAAATGCTCAAGCAATTTGATGTTGGAATATTTACCCTTAGCTCTTCACATAAAACACATAATTTTCCTGGAAAAATATTAGAATATTTAAATTTTGAAAAACCTATTTTGGGGTTAGTAAATAATGGTAATGATATCAAAAATCTTATTGAATTTTACAATGTTGGATATATATCATTTTCTGAAAATTTTAATGAATTTTTTAGTAACGCAAATAAATTAATTAATCATAGAGAAAGAGATACTTTAAAGAAAAATATTAATAGAATTTTAGATGAAACATTTTCTTCAAATTCAGCGTATAAAAAAATAATAAAATTTTCGAAGTAAAGAATAATTTGTAGTAGTATATTTTAGAAATAATTTAAGAAGTAACATGAAAATAAAATTAATTTTTCTACTATTAGTCAACCTTGTTTTTTCTCAATCTTCGATTGGAGATCTTAGAAGGTTAGCCAATCAAGATTTAGATCAGATTCGTAAAGAATTACAGGCTGAAGCGAAAGGCTCAATTATTGAAACTACTGATACTATTCAAGACGCACCTGCAAGCGTTTCAGTTTCTTCAACAGCGATTAGTCTTGCTTCTGGAGATTTTTTTGGTTACAACTACTTGCGTAAAGATATATCATTTTTTGATAATATTCCCACACCACCAAATTACAAATTAGGTCCTGGAGATGAATTAATTATTTCTATATGGGGTGAAACAAATGTTCGAGAATCAAAAATTATTAATAAAGATGGAATGATTTATTTTGATGATATAGGTTTTATCAACTTATCAAACTATTCTATCGCTGAAGCTCAAGATATTCTTTCTACCGAGCTTTCCAAGATTTATTCAACCCTCACAGACAAAGATAATGCAAGCAAATTAATGCTCTCGCTGGGGCAGCTTAAATCAATAAATATTTATTTCACTGGTCATGTTGAAAATCCAGGTATAAATCTTGTCCATCCTTTTTCTGATATTTATTCTGCTATTGTTCAATCTGGTGGTATAAACAAAAACGGATCATTAAGACAAGTTGAATTAATTAGAGAAGGAAAGATTATTTCTACAGTTGACTTTTACTCCTTTTTTATAAGAGGTGATAATAATTTTTCGGATATTAAGTTAGTTGATGGAGATATTATTCATGTACCAAATGTTAAAAAAAGAATTACTATCTCAGGTGCAGTAGTAAGACCTTCTTCATATGAGATTCTAGAAAATGAAAATACAAAGAACTTAATTGAATATGCTTCTGGATTAACAAGTTTAGCATCAACTAATTTATTCATTAATAATATTATACCAATTGAAGAACGTTCTTCAAGAGATAATGCCCGAACAACATCCTTTTTTAAAATAAAAGACATTTCTGCAATAAAATTAAATAATGGTGATTCGGTGGTAGTACAACCTATTACTTCTGTTAACAGTCAAGTACAGATTTTTGGTCGTGTAAAATCACCTGGATTATATCCCGCAAATAATGCTTCATTAAAAACAGTTTTGGATCTAGCTGGCGGTTTTAATGATCCATTATATAGAAAGTCAATATTGGATGACGAAATTGTTATCTTAAGACAAGATAAGTCAAATTTTTATTCGAATGAATTTAAATCTTCATATGAGCTTTCAAGTACTGTGGAATTATTGCCTGGGGACAAAATATTTGTCTATTCAGATATAAATTTCACTAATGATTTTACTTTTACAGTTGAAGGTGAAGTAATGAAACCAGGAACATACCCTTTATTAAAAAATAAGCTATTGTTAAAAGAAGCAATAGACATGGCAGGAGGTATTACTGAGCTTGGTTCTACTAATTCAATAATTGTTACAAGACCCTCATCATTTGTAGATATGGATGGTTCAGAGATAAAAATCACCTCTCCAATAAGAAATGTAGAAATGAATTACCCTATTTCAGAAAATGTTACTATCAAAGTTTTACCAAAAGAAAAAGTTATTCGCGTAATGGGTAACGTATATAATCCTGGATTAATTTATTCTGAAAAACAATTATCTATCTCAAGATTAATTAAATTGTCTGGAGGGTATAAGCCAAAAAGTTCTAAAAATGATATTTATATATCAAGGGCAAACGGAAAAACAGTCAAAGCTAATATTTTTAAATCAATTAAAGTTTATCCAGGAGATACTGTTGTCATACCTAAAAAAGATAAAGATAGTAATTTTGATGTAACTACATTTATTGCAGATTTAACATCTGTCTTAGCTAATGTTGTAGCAATTTTACTTGTTATTGATAATGCTTCAAATTAAAAAAGGTTAATTTTTGCATAAAAAAATAATAGATAACGATACATTAAATTTGTTAAATATTTTTAGTCTATTGAGAAAGATTGGCGAAAAATACTACAAAATTATACTACTTTTTATAATTGTAAATTCAGTTTTAGGAATATTTGGTACACCAAAATATAGTGCAAGTGTCTCTTTTTATACAGATTACAATGATCTATCTAAGAATGGAGGAAATTTAAATTTTTTAACAAGCTTTACACTTAATAATTATGACCATTTAAATTTTTCTATTTCCAATTATTTATTATCTGATAATTTTTACAAAAAAATTATTTATGATAAGTACAAAATCAATGATAGTAAAATGAATTTAGTGGATATATGGGAGCTTGAAGGCAACCCTTCGTTTCTATCAGACTTAAGTTTAATCCCAAATGTTACAGCTGAAGAAAGAAAATATCTCGAAGCAAAGGAGCTCTTAAATAAAGCAATTAAATTTTCAGAAGATGATGTTTCTGGTTTAAATACAATTCAAGTTGTTGTAAAAAAATATCCAAATCTTGCATTAGAATTGACTGATAGAATTTATTCAGCTATCATTGAGTACTTTACTGACATTACTCAGCTAAAAGCCACGGAAAAAATATCTTTCATTGAGGGAAGATTGGTTGAAATTTCTTCAAAATTAGTCGAAGCAGAGAGTGAAATGATAAGCTTCTTAGAAAAAAATAAAAAATTAACTTCACCCAACCTTTCAATTCAAAGAACAAGAATACAAAGAGACATTACTGTCTACAGTCAGATTTTTGTTAGTTTATCGGACCAATTAGAGTTGGCTAAAATTGATGCAAAGAATAGCGTTAATCCCATTTTTACGCTGGATAAACCAGTATTATCAATTGAGAAATCTGGTTCATCATTTTTTGTTAAAATAATTCAAAACTTTATTATAATATTTATTTTATGTTTTGTAATTGAAGTTATAAGATTTCGAAAGCAATTATTTAGTTTTTAAAATGATTATTTGGTTAACAGGTCAGCCAGGTAGCGGGAAATCAACACTAGCAAATAATATTATTAAAAAAATAAAAAAAAAAGAATCATCCAAAAAAATTATCAATATAGATGGAGATGATTTAAGACATATCAGCAGTAACCAGGATTATTCGAAAGAGGGTAGAATTAAAAATATTTCTACAGCAATTGCTATTGCAAGATTTCTAGCAAATAAAAAATATACTGTAATCATATCTATTGTTGCTCCCTATAGATTTTTAAGAGATGAACTTAAAGAAAAATTTACGTTTCTTGAAGTATACCTTCATACAAGAGAAATAAGAGGACGAGAGGACTATTTCGCAAAAGACTATGAAATTCCTATTGATGAAAAAGCCCTTTTTCTTGATACAGGAAAACTTAATATAGAGGAG